>Ga0316217_10002143_pt1 | contig 24285 bp, 15 predicted proteins | sample 1anoAmetaG_FD_203633 | JGI IMG/M metagenome (GOLD analysis project Ga0316217, IMG submission 203633) | Freshwater microbial communities from Trout Bog Lake, Wisconsin, USA - 1anoA | ecosystem: Environmental > Aquatic > Freshwater > Lake > Hypolimnion/Profundal zone | place: USA: Wisconsin...
TGTTACTGTTCATAAGGCGTATCCTTTCTGTCCCGTGTGGGACGCTGGTGAACCGTTGTTTACGATCCACCGAAGGTACGCCGCTTTTATTCAAAATCCAGTCATCCACGACTTTCGGTTATAACTCCCGTAGCTGCCGCCATCAACTGTCGTTCCGTAGAGGGTGCCGTTTGAGCAGATCAGCGGAGCCTCGGGAATGTTCGGGACGCTGACACCGCCAGTGTTGCTGGCAAACGACTTCAACGTGGTAAAGGTCCAACTGGCGAAAGCCGGCGTAGCCAAGCCGACCTGGGTTAAACCCGTCGCCGCTAGCGCCGCGCCGAGCATTGCCCGTTTGCTGCTGGTTTTTGATTTCGATTTCATAGAGGTAATCGCATTTATTGGTATTGGTATGATACACAAAGTATACCACGGTTTGGGTTGCTCCCTTGTTTCATAACAGGCCGCCAATACCGGCTTGCCCGGTATCGTCCGGCTGCCGCCTTGGTTCTGGTTGCTGGTCCACCACGGCTGACCTGCCGCCGCGGGAGCGGCACGCACCAAACGACCAAACCAAGAACGCTTCGCCATGAGAACCATCCTTGCCAAGTGCAAGCTCACGTGGATGGGCGTCGTCACAAGGTGAACGTCACGCGTGGGTTTGTTGATTGGCAACGCTTTACTTAATCAAACTAAATAAGCAAGCCCAAACGACAATTCAATGTTTATCGTAGCAATCGCTGCCAAGGTCATGGATGAAATCTGTGGAAAGCGAAGGGCGGAAAGCGGAAACAAAGCTGGGCGGAGGGAAGACGGCAAGATGACAAGGTGACATGGTAAGATTGGGGCAATGCTGGGTTGGAAAAACAATGCAACTTGCCGCTTGCTAAATAAGATGCGTTGGGCTATTTTAGGCGATAGACATATGGCGTTTGGGTTGGCGGCCGCACGAAAGCAAGCGGCGTTGCTTGCTTAGGTTGAATGTTGAGGTGGTTTGCCGTCCCGAATGTCAGCTTAAGATCGATGTGAAAACTTTGTGCGATTCAGCCTGCCGGCTGCATTCATCCTTTTAATTTCATCAACCGGCATGTGAGTCAAGCGGGAATTTGGGCGCCATCAGGCCATTTCTCGAGTATGCAACGGTTTTCGCTGGTGGATGGCTCTTTTAATGGCCCAAAAGCTCCTCAAATACGAAGTCCTGGAGCGTCTGGGGGAAGGTGCGCGAAGCGTTATTTACGCTGTCAGCGACCCGGACACGCGCCAGGTGTATGCCCTTAAGCACGTGATCCGTGCCGGGCATAAGGATCTTCGTTTCATCGAACAGATGGAAACGGAGTACGAAATTAGCCGGCAATTCACCCACCCCAACCTGCGCAAATCCTACGACCTCAAGCTTGTCAAGAAACTGTTTGTGCGCATCACCGAAGCGTATCTGCTCATGGAGATGGTGGATGGCAAGCCGCTGGATGTGCGCCCGCCGCGCTCGGTCATGGATGTGGTGGATACGTTTATCCCCACCGCCCAGGGGCTGCGGGCCTTGCACCAGATGGGCTATGCCCACTGCGATCTGAAACCCAATAATATTCTGCGGAATGATCGCGGCGAAGTGAAAGTGATCGACTTTGGCCAGGGCTGCCGGATTGGCACCGTCAAAGAACGCATCCAGGGCACGCCGGATTACATCGCCCCCGAGCAGGTTGCTCGCCGGCCGATCAGCGTGCAGACCGATGTTTTCAATCTCGGTGCCACGATGTATTGGGCGTTGACCGGCACTAACATCCCCACGCTGTACACGGTCAACCGCAAGGGTGATAACAGCTTTCTGCTCGACCAGACCATTCAGACGCCGGCCGATATGAACAATCGCTGCCCTGCGGGCTTATCCAATCTGGTGATGGAATGCGTCAGCACTCGCGTGCAAAAGCGCCCGGCAGACATGGATCAAGTGATCAATCGCCTGGAACTGATCAAGCACGTGCTGCTCAAAGCCGCCCACCCGACGCCACCACCGCCGGCACCGGAACAAACCGGTGGCAGCATTGATGATTCGGCGGTCTAATCGTGGCCGACAGTTGCCTTATCTTTGTGAAAGTGGTTCCCGGCGCTTCGCGTGATCGGGTGGCGGGGCGGTATGACACCGGGGTGAAAGTGCAAACCACCACCCCACCGGAAAAGGGCAAGGCCAATGCTGCTGTCGGCAAGATTCTGGCGGCCTGGCTGGCGGTGCGGCCGGTTGACGTGCAGTTGGTTTCCTCCCCCAGCAGTCCGCGCAAGCAGTTCCGCATCACCGGGCTTACCGCCGAACTCTTGCAGCAGAAGATCGCGCAATTGCCCTAAACAGATGGCCCGCCGCTACTCCGGCCGGGCAAACAACTCCAAGTCGGAATTGACCATTTCTTCAATGAGTTGTTCAAAGCTGTAAGTTGCCGCCCAGCCCAGTTTGGCCTTGGCCTTGCTGGGATCGCCCACGAGTAAATCCACTTCCGCCGGGCGGAAAAAATCCGGGCTGGAACGCACGTAATCCTGGTAATCCAGCCCCACCTTGGCAAACGCCTTCTGGCAAAATTCGCGGATGGGATGGGTCTGGCCGGTGGCCACCACATAATCATCCGGCTCATCGTGCGTGAGCATGAGGTGCATGGCCTTGACGTAGTCCTTGGCATGGCCCCAATCGCGCTGGGCGTCGAGGTTGCCCAGCACCAGTTCCTTCTGCCGGCCCAGGCGGATGCGCGCCACCGCGGAAGTGATTTTCCGCGTGACAAATTCAAAACCGCGCCGCGGGGATTCGTGATTGAACAGGATGCCCGAGCAGCAGAACATGCCATAAGCTTCGCGGTAGTTGCGCGTCAGTTCGTACCCGGCCAGCTTGGAAATGCCGTAGGGCGAGCGCGGGCGGAACGGTGTGGTTTCCTTCTGCGGCACTTCCACCACCTTGCCGAACATTTCCGAGGTGGCGGCAAAATAAAACCGCGCCTTGGGGGCGCATTGGTGGATCGCCGCCAACATGTAATGCGTGCCGTTGATATTGGTGTTGAGCGTGGAGAACGAATCCTCGAACGATTCGGCGACAAACGATTGTGCCGCCAGATGGTAAATCTCGTCCGGCATGACTTTCTGCACGATCTGGAAAAGTGACGGATAGCTTTCCATGGTTGCCGGGTGCAACACCACGCGCTCACGCACCCCGGCAATGCGATGCAGCCGATGCGCGGGATCTTCCAGTGCCACCCGGCGGATGATGCCATGGACTTCATAGCCCAGCGACAGCAAATACTCGGTCAGATAAGACCCGTCTTGTCCGGTGATGCCGGTAATCAGTGCTTTCTTGGCCATAGGACGTTAGCTTACCGCATGACTTACGCTGGTTCCAGCATGGCGGGTTCGGGCGCGCGGCCAGTCCGCCATGGCCGCTTCGCCCACGTGCGGCGCATCGGCAAATCCGGTAGGATGGTTGGCCATGTTACGATCATCCTTGCTTTTCGTTTTGCCGCTGGCGTTGGCCGCTGTGGCATGGGGCGCTGCCACCACCGCGCCCAGCGCGGAGCAAACACCGCTGCCGGCCGATGAGATGCTCCGGCAACTACTCCAGCCGCAACCGCCCAGCACCCGGCCCATCACGCCGACCTCAATACCAACCGAGGCGGCGCTGGTCGCCACGCCCACGGTTTTGCCCGCAGCCGAGCCGGTCACGGTTTTGCAACGTGAAGGCGCCATCGTCGCGGACCGTGCCGGGCAGCTTGCCAAACCGGTGGATGGGCCGCTGCGGCAGTTCGTCTTCAGCGGCGGCGATCCGGCCTTGCCGGACATGTACGTGCTGCCCAATCTCCAACTGATGGACATGGAAACGCAGCTTGACGCGAATACTCGACCCCTGGTGTTTGTCGTCGCGGGTACGATTACCGAGTATCGCGGCCACAATTACCTTCTGCTGGATTCCGGTCCGCAAAGCACCCCACGCAACGCCGCGACGGGTTTACCGCGGCCGTCCACCACGCAGCCGGTTAGCGCCGACCAAGTGGTGCAGCAGTTGATCGCCGGCGCCGGTCCCAAGCCGCCGGCAAACGATGCCGATGCCGCGCCTGTCTCGCGTCAGCGGCACGCGGTCATGGTGGATGACAAAAGCGGTCCCGGTGCCGTTGCTCCCGGCGCTGCGCTGCTGAGCGTGATCCGCGAAGGCACACGCATCTTCGATCGCGTCGGCCGCCTGACCCGCCACGGCCCGGGCCGGCTTGACGAATTTACCTTTGATGCCGATCGCGCCGCCATGCAGGATCCGCCAGTGCTGCTTTTGCCGAATCTGAAATTGGTGGCGATGGAAAACGCCGTCTCGGCAACTTCCAAAGACCAGCGTTTCCGCGTTAGCGGCATGATCACCGAATACCGCGGCCGCAACTATCTTCTGCTGGAAAAAGCCCAAGCCATCGCCGATCTCAATCTGCTGTTTTGATACAATGCCGATTGCCAAATGCCGAATGCTGAATTGGCAGCAGACTCGCCATCAAAAGGATTCTCTTCCATTTGGCATTTGGCACTCGGCATTTGGCATTGCCAGCGCCTTTGGTACATTGCCCACCAACTATGAATATCGCCGCTTACGTACACATGCGCCGGTCGCTGGTCAATGTCACCGGTGTGGGCCGCTTTATCGCCAACATGATCGGCCTGTTGGGCACGCAGCCCGGCATCCATGTGACCGTCATGGCGGCTCGCAACGAACTCCAGCCGGATGGTTCTATCGATCCCACTTCTCTGATGGCCGGTTTGCCCGTGGCGCCGCTGCCGCTGTCACGCGGGATGATGGAAAAAGTTTGGTGGGCGATTCAATGGCCCAAAGCCGAACACTGGTGCCCCGACGCCGATTGGGTTTACGTTCCTGCCGACGCTTATGTGCCCACCCGCAAAGCCAAGTTGGCCGTCACCATTCACGACATCGAAGCCTTCGAGACGGATTTGCCCTGGTCCAACACCCCGGCGCACCGAAGCTTGTTGCGGCGCTGGACCGCCAAGCTGCCGCAGATTTATCGCCACGCCGACCGCATCATTACCGTCAGCGAATTTAGCCGCCAACGCATGGTGCAACTGCTGGGTTGGGATGCGAACAAGATCGCCGTGATTGGCGGCGGGATCACCGGCCATTTTTACGCCGCCGCCCCGGTGGTTGGCCCGCCGCTGGTGCCCGGGCCTTATCTGGCGACGGTGGGGGGGCTGACCATCCGCAAGGGCGGGCCATGGACCTTGGACGTGGCCGAAGAACTGCTCCGCCGCAAGTCTAACCTGAAAATCGCTGTCGCCGGTAAAAGCGAGCCCGACCTGGCCGCGCGCGCCGCCAAACTTCCCAACGTCGTGCTGCTGGGTTTTGTTCCCGACACCGATCTGCCCAAGCTGCTCAAGCAATCCCTCGCCACCATGTTCCTGTCGCGCTATGAAGGGTTTGGCATGCCGGTCATCGAATCCATGGCCTGCGGCGCCCCGGCCATCGTTTCCAATTTTGCCTCGGTTCCCGAAGTGGCCGGCGATGCCGGCATCATCGTCGATGTCCACAACGCCCCAGCCATCGCCGACATCGCCCTATCATTGCAAGCCGATCCGGCCACGCGTGAAGATTATCGCCAGCGTGGCCTAAAGCGTGCCGCCGCCGCCACCTGGCAAAGCTGCGTGGACCGCCTGCTGGCCGCGTTGGGATAACGCGCTAGCCACGCTCACCGGCGCGCATGACACCTGACTAATTGGCACCGGGGGCATCGCATCGGGATCAACGCCATACACAATGCATTTATCATCTTCGTGCTGCATGGCGAATGCCCAATCTTCTGCGTGGCCTTGGTGGTTTGGCGGTGGCACGGGGAATCAAGGTGGCAAGAGAGAAAAGCGGAAAGCGAAGAGCGGAGATCGGAAACGGGGGAAAATCAGAGATGACAAGGTGACAAGGTGAGGGGGTGACAGGGTGCAAGACGGGTGTGAAGGTTTGAAGGGTGTGAAGGGTTTGAAAGCGGGAACGGTGAGAAGGTGGAGGAGGCCAATGGCTGGCCATGGCATGGCCCGGTTTTCTATGGTAGCGTTTCTGTCCATGAGCCAACCCCCTCAACCCCCGCAACTCCGCCTTTTGCATCTTGGCTGTGCCCTGACCGCGCCGCCGCAATGGGTTAATCTCGATGGCTCGTGGAACGCCTGGCTGGCACGCAAACCTTGGCTGAAAGCCATCATCACCGGCTTGCGGCTCATCCCTGCCAGCAATGCGGCGTTGCAGTGGCCGGCCAATATTATCGTCCATGATTTGCGGAAGCCGCTGCCGTTTGCCGACGCCAGTTTTGATGCGGTTTACTCCAGCCATACCGTGGAGCATTTGTATCGCAGCCAGGCACTGGCCATGTTGCGCGAGGCGTACCGCGTGCTCAAGCCGGGGGGGATTTGCCGCAATCTCGTGCCCGATTTGCGTGCCTTGGTGGAAGAATACCTGGGCCAGCGTAAACTGACCGGTGAGGATACCGGCCGTGCCGATGATCCAGCGCGGCAGTTCAACTATCGGCTGTATATCATGCCCGAAACGCCGCAGCGGCGCGGGTTGCTTTATCGGCTGTACACCAATAATTCCAACTTTCATCAGCATAAGCAGATGTACGATACCGACTCGCTGAAACGCTTGATGGCGGAGGCGGGGTTTAGCAACTGCCAGCCGGCGTTGCCGCTGCAAAGCAAAATCCCCCTGATCGAACTGGTGGAAAGGCCTGATCGGACTATTGATGGCGCGATTGTCGAAGGCGTGAAACCGGGTTTGGCGTGAAGCCCTTGGCGGCGGCGGATTTCATCGGTGCAGTGAGCAAACGCGGCATTCGCGAGATGGGCATCGCCGGCAGGTCGGGTATCCGGCAATTCACCGCACTTGTTGCGACGCCGGCACGATCGCGCCATCGGCCACCTTCTGTAGATACGGCAGCTTGTCCCAGACCACCCGGCGCTTGGCTTCGTCGCTGACTTCCTTTGCCGTCGGCGACAGCTTGATTGCCAGCGGCGATTGGCCGGTTAAATATTTCCAGATCATCATCGAGTTGAACAAGGCCCCGCTGAAACTCTGGTGGCCAAAATCGACGTACATCAGCCCGTCCAGCGTTTCCAAATCGGTTTCGCGCACGCTGCGACCGGTGCCGGGGGATTTCATCGGCAAGTCCTTGGCCACGATTAGCCAGGCCTGGCCGGCGGGGATATAGCCGGTGTCCAGTTGTTCGGCCAGGTGCATGATCCGCGCGTGGCCGCGGGCTTGATCGGCGGCCTGATTTTGCCAGCCAAACTGCGGTTCGTATAGCACCGGATACGCCCCCACTTCGCGCGCCCAATCCACCAGCGTTTTGCAATCCTTGAGCAATTGCTCATCGGTTACGTTTGGATCCAACGCATCGTTCCAGGGCTGGATGATCACCACATCCCAGCCCTCGTCAATCTTGTCGTGAATGCCCAGCCGCGACCATGTGGCATATTCCACCAGTTTGCCCAGCCCCTTGCCGCGCGACTGGCATTCCAAGCCCAGCGGCTGCGGGGAGAGTTTGTCGAAGGCCATCAGCCATTGGTCGATCGGGCCGCAGAAGCCGATCAGGCTGTTGCCGATCAGCAGCACGCGTGCCCCCTTGTGCAGCGGAAAGACCGGCGGCTCGCCCGGGCCGGTGACCTTGATCGACACCGCCGTCTTGGCCTGCTTGCCGCCTTTGTTTTGCACGGTTAACACCGCCGCATATCGGCCCAACGCCGCGTAGGCATGGCTGGTGGTTTTGCCTTCGCCTATCTGGCCATCGCCAAAATCCCATTGGTAGCCGGTGATCGCGGCATCGGCACTGGAGGAATCGGAGCCGTCAAAATTCACCGCCTGGCCGATCTTCATCACGCGGGCGGAAGTCTTGGCCATGGCGATGGGCGGCTGATTTTCGCCCGGCCGCACCGTCACCAATTGCCGTGCCACGCCGATGCCGCCCTTGTCATCCTCGGCTTGCAGCAGCACTTCATATAATCCGGGCGCGGTGTATGTGTGTTTGGGATTGGGCGAAAGGGTTTCGGTGGAGCCATCGCCAAAAGACCAGGTGTACCGCCCCACCTGTCCCGCCGGGGCTTTGGATTGATCGCCGGTAAAGCTCACTTCCAACGGTGTTACGCCGCTGTCGGGGGTCAGGACCATTTTTGCCTGCGGCGGTGGCGTGCCGCCTTTGCCGGGTGCATCCACCGCCTCCGGCAGCGGGCGCTTAAGCAGCACCGGATTGCCGAACACCACTTTGTCATTCCAAAAACCGCCATCGGTGTCGATCACCGCGAATTGCAATTCCTTCACCGCACGCACGTCCACCAACGCCGTCAGATGGTTTTTCGACGGCAACCGGCCGCTGTCATAGAGCGGTTTATCATCGCCCAGCACGCGGATGGTGGCCATGCCTTCCTGCCCCAAGTCCATCACCAGACTGGTGTATTCGCCATTGAGCGCATAACTCCACGACAAGCTGCCATGGATGGCATACAAGCCGGTGTTGTAAGTTTTATCTCCCAGCGACAACGGCTTGCCCTGGTTGGTCTTGTTGATAAACAACTGGGCATCTTTTTCCTTGTCGGGCGCTACCTTGCCAGTTTCGCGGTTGGGCTGCACCGGCAATTCCACCAGATTCACCGCCTGACCACGCACCACTGCCGGACCCAGCATCGCGGCCATCAACAACAGCACCAGCCAGCTAACTTTGGTTGCCAGATCTTCGAACCAAGCACGCGTATTTTTCGTCATAGATATACCTGCCATTTCCCCAAGCATAGTGGGATTGGCGGGGTTTGGTCCAACAGATTGTTTAGCCGCAACCCGGCGGGCGTGCATCCATCCCCGAAGGGAAACCGGCTTTTACCGGCCAAAAGCGTATTGGCTACGGCGAAATGTCGCAAATGCGCAAAACAGTACACCGTAAAAACGACGTTGATTCGTTGCCGTTGGTGTGTAAAGTAGCGAAACTCAGATTCACGCGGAATACAATTCTGGCGTTGCCGGTGAAGGAGAGAAAGGTTCGGTTCAGGATGTCCAATCGGTCCAAGCGGTCTGCATTTACATTGGTCGAACTGCCTGCGGTGAGCAAGCGTGCTTTCACGCTTGTCGAACTGCTGGTGGTGATCGGGATCATCGCCCTGTTGATCGCCATGCTTTTGCCGGCGTTGAACAAGGCGCGGGCACAAGCCAGATGCACGCAGTGCCTTAGCAATCTACGGCAGATCCAAGCGGCGATGTTATCCTACTCCGCGGACAACAACGGTTGGGTGGTGCCTTGTTGGTGGGGAACATCCACCACGGGATCCAGCCCGTCCAGCACCAACCCGCCCATGGGCGCTGGGTATCCTGGCTTTTGGAACGCCTTTCCATCGGATACCGATTTGCTGGGGAAGTATACCGATCCGGGCGTGCAGCCATACGCAGTCCAAGGGGGCGGAACGCTATCGTCGCCCACGCAAATTTGGGGACAGATCGCCAATTTTAACAGCGTCTGGATTTGTCCAGAATACAACGTGGGTGAATATACCAGCGCGCCTTATGGCTGGAATGCCTGTTATGCCTTAGACAATTTGGTGTTTCCGTGGTTTGCCGGCGGCCAAGCGGGAGTTAACCAAGGGAAGGCTCCACAAAACGGCGAATTGCCCAACTATAATTCCACTGACCCCAATATGAGCGGTTTTGATGGGGCGTGGAAGATTACCTGGATCAAAGCATCTTCGCTGATGTTGGGATTTATCGAGTGTTCCACACCCTCCTGGCCAAGCAGTTCCGGCCCTGGTTTTAGCCCCGGTTATTCCACTCCGCCGCCTTTCTACGGCAACCTTTATGGTTATACGATTGCCGGTAACGCCGGCCAAGGCAGTCCAGGCTACGGCGACAACCAAGCCATTCGCCATTTGCCCAACATTACCAATGCCGGGTATATGGATGGCCACGCCGAGAGCCTGATCAACGCTCCGCAAACCTATCCGCTGGTTGGCGGATCAGGCAGTTACGATGGAATGCCCGTTTTGGGACTTCTCAAGGCCTACCAAAACCATAATTTCGTGCTGAACTTCAATGATCGTTAGCCTTCCAGGAGATTGGAATTACATGTTTATCCCACGCATTTTGCGGGCTGACCGGGCTATCCCGCCGGTGATTTTGGCCGTCATCATCGGGGTCGTGTTTGCTTGTTGCGGCGGGAGCCGGGCGGCGGAAACGTGGTCGATCATTGCCAGTCCGGATAATTCGTTCCACCTGATGGCGTTACGCGGCGAACAGCCGATGTTGAATATCACCGTCGGCGGCTGGGGGCCGAACTGGGGCTGGACGCCGCCACCGGAATCGACCCAGGCGGCGGTGGGCGGCGTGCTGAAATGTGCCGCGCCGTTTGTGATCAATAAGCAGAGCGGGCAGATTATTAATGTCGGTTGTCAGGCCAGCAAGGGCGATGAGCATTCGGTGATGGTTTGCTACACGCTGAGTGCCGACAAGGACGTGGCGCTAACCAAGCTGGTGGCGACGCTGACGATGCCGGAGGCGGTTCGCGCCGGGCAATACGTGGCGACGCTGGCGGGCGGGAGCAAAAAAGCGGTGGACGTGCCCGGGCCGCACGATGGGGATATTGCCGCCACTGCTAAAGTGCGGTTTGCGTTTAAGGACGGGGCCGAACTGACCGCCACGTTTGATCCGCCTTGCCCGCTGCAAATGGTGGAGGGCGGGGTGCGCGTGCTGCTGGCGGCGGATACTTTTAAGCAAGGCTCCAGCACGGTGACGATGACGCTGGCCGCGCCGGGCGATTTGAGTTTCGTGGCCGACGAGCAAGGCAAGCAGGCGTTCCTCAAGTCGATTGCCGATGACACCTGGTATCCGTTCACGGCGCAGGGCCAGCCGGGGCCGAGCGTAATCGGCATGGAAAACTGGCTGGACAAACCCGCCGGCAAACATGGTGGGGTGCGCATGGTGGGCGACCATTTTGAATTGGCCGACGGCCAGCGCATCAAGTTCTGGGGCGTTAATCTGGCTTATGCCGGTGAAGTGGCCCCGGAGCATAAACAGGCCGAGGCCACCGCCGCCAAGTTCGCCAAGTATGGCATCAACGCGGTGCGGCTGCATAAATTTTTTGGCCCCAACAACGGTTGGGAAGGCATCAACGACCTTAACGACGCCATGAAAACTGACCCGGCCGGCTTGGACCGCCTGGATTACATGTGCGATCAGCTTGCCCGCAATGGTGTCTACTTTGGTTTCTCCCATACTTTCGACATGCGCGTGGGGCGGGATAATAAGAGCCGGCTGCTGGCGTATGACGAGATCATGAAGCTGGGCAACAAGACCATGGGGCTGATCAATTTTGCCGGGGACGTTCAGGATATGTTGATCGAGCGTCTGGTGACGCTGCTCAAACACCGCAATCCTTATTCGGGGAAGACGTATGCCGAAGATCCGGCACTGAACTATATCGAATGCCAGAATGAGGACGACATCTTTTTCTTCACCACGCAAGCAGTGCTGGAAAAGTGCCCTACCTATCACCAGATGCTGCGCGAGAATTTTTCTGCCTGGCTGGTGGCCAAATATGGTTCGCGCGAGGCGCTGAACAAAGCCTGGGGCGGGAATCTTAAAGCGGAGGAAACGCTGGCGGCCAAGAATATTGAGGTGCAGGGCAATCCCTGGTTTATGGGCGATGATGCGTTTCGGAAGAACGCCAATGCCATTCCGCGGATGTTGGACAATGCGGCGTTCTTCCACGAAGTGCAGGACAAATTCTACACCAAGTTCGTCAAGGCCGTGCGCGACGCCGGTTATAAAGGCCCGCTGGTGGGTTCGCCTTGGCAAGCGCCGACGATGCTTCCGCACTATTATAATCTCCAGTCGGACTATCAAGTTGGCTATATCGACCGGCACGATTATTTCGGAGAGAAGATCACCGATACCATGCTGAGCAAGCCCGGCAGCGGTTATTTTGGCGCGGGGTTGCAGCAGGTGATTGACCGGCCGTTTGGGCTTTCCGAATGGATCACTTGTTATCCGGCGTTTTATAGCGCGGATGGCCCGGCGATCATCGCGGCGTATGGATTTGGCTTGCAGGGGTGGGATGCGTCATATGAGTTTACCGCATCGAGTAAGCGTGCCTTTGAAACCAGCGCCGGCGGGCTGCCGTGGGGCATCTGGAATGTGGATGTGCCGGCGCAGATCGGACAATTCCCCGCGCTCTCGCGCATGATCATGCGCGGCGATATTAAAGAGGGAGACATCATCTCCACCCGCAAGGTCAGCAAAGAAAACCTGGCCACCGGGAAGTTCAACTTCACCGATAAGATTTCCCAGACTGGCGATGTGAAAACCTTTGGCGGCGCGGTGCCGCCGGAAGCTTTGGCGGCCGGCAGAGTGGTCGTGCAGTTTGTCGATCAAACCGAGCCGAGCACCTTGCCGGATATGAGCAAGTATGTCACCAGCTCGGTCGTCCGTTCCAACACCGGGCAGCTTAGCTGGGATTATTCCGGCAAGGGATTCTTTACTGTCAACACCGATGGCACCAAAGCGGTGGTCGGGTTTGCCGGCGGGCAGGCGCCGGTTTTGGGCGATGTGAAGATCGCCGTACAGAGTCCCTACGCCTCGATCGTGCTCACGGCGCTGGACCGCGACGCCACGCTGGCCACGGCGAAAACGGCGTTGCTGTCGGCGGTGGCGCGGAATTGCAACACCGGGTTCAAATACCAAAGCACCGACGGCAAGATCATCGAGAACGGCAAAGGACCGATTTTGATCGAGCCGGTGAAAGCGCAGATCACCATCACCGGTCGACCGATTGCCGCGGTCAACGTGTTGGACCAGGACGGGCGGCGGACGGACAAGACTCTGGAGGTCACCGGCGGTTCATTTACCATCGACGGCACGCGCGATAGAACCCTGTACTATGAAATTGTCTATCGTTAGCACCCCCTGGGGCAAAGTCTGGCCGGCCAAGTGGGTAAGCTGCGCCGAGGCCGGCGAGACGCCGCGCGTGGTGGCGTTTCGCCGCAGGTTTACCGTTGCCCAGGCGACAACGGTGCGGATTCATGTTAGTGCCGATGAGCGTTACGAGTTGTTTGTGAATGGCGCGCGCATCGGCCGCGGGCCGGAGCGCGGGGATGAGTGGAATTGGTTTTTTGAGACGTACGATTTGGATTTGGCCGAGGGGCTGCACGTGATCGTCGCCCGCACCTGGTGGCTGGGGCCGAAGGGGCCAGCGCCTTTTGCGCAAATCAGTGTGCGGCACGCTTTTCTCTTGGCGGCGGGATGGGCTGGAAAGGATGATCTGCTGTCAACCGGGATTGCCGCCTGGGAATGCAAGCTTCTGGATGGTTATGAATGCCTGCCCGCTGGCCAGGCATGGGGCTGCGGTGCCAAGGTGCGGATTGTCGGCAAGTGCTTTGATTGGGGCTACGAGCGCGGCGACGGCGAAACCGGCTGGCAAAGTGCGGTGGTCGTGGGCAACGCGGTTACCGCGCAGGCTAACGATCAGCCCGCGTGTTGGCGGCTGCGTCCAGCCATGCTGCCGGCGATGGCCGAGGAAACCACGCATGTGGGCACGGCCCGACTGGTGACCGATGCTAACGGCTTTCCATTCCACGATGATCCCTATCAACCGCAGCCGCCGGTGCGAGCCGGCGATCATTTCGCCGCTGAAGCGTGCGATTGGGATGGCGTTTTGCGAGGAGAGTCTCCGCAGGGTGTAACAATTCCCGCGCACACCGTTCGCCGCGTGTTGATCGACGTGGGAGACTATTATTGTGCCTACCCTGATCTGCGCGTTTCTGGCGGAGCCGGGGCAATGGTCCGCCTGTCCTGGGCCGAATCGCTTTACGAGCGTCTGCCGGTGGCGCAGCGCAAAGAGTGGATCGGCAATATGCCCAAGGGCAATCGCGATGAAGTCGAGGGCAAATTCTTCCACGGCGTCACCGATGAATTTCTTCCCGATGGTGGCACCGACCGGGCTTTCAGCACGCTTTGGTGGGAAGCGGGACGCTATGTGCAACTGCTGGTGCGCACCGCCGATCAACCACTGACGGTGCATGATCTATCCTGGCGCGTTACACATTATCCGTTTGAATTTGCCTACTCGTTTGATTGCAGTGACCCGTGTCTGGTGGCGGTTAATCGGCTGGCGCAGCGGGCGCTGACCATGGGCAGCCACGAGCACTACACCGACAGTCCTTATTATGAGCAGTTGCAATACGTTGGCGATACGCGGCTGGAAGTGTTGACCACGTATGCCACCTGCCCGGATGCACGTTTGCCGCGCAAGGCCATCGAATTGCTGGGTGCCGGGCGCAGTCCCGATGGGCGCGTGCTGTCGCGGCATCCCAGCCGGGTGATCCAGCATACCTGGGGATTCAATCTTTGGTGGGTGGCAATGGTACACGACTGGATGATGTGGCGTGGCGATAAGCCATTCGTAGCCGCGCGGCTGCCGGGTGTGCGCACAGCCATCGACGCCGCCCTGGCATGTGTATCGGCGGACAGTCTCGTGCGCGTGCCGAACGGGTCGAACGTAAACTTCATGGATTGGGGCGTAGGTTGGAAAGGCGGCCATCCGCCTATCAATTCGGATATCAGCGGCCTGTTCACCTTTCAACTAGCCTACGTGCTAGGTTTGGCGGCTGAGTTGGAAGATTACACCGGCGAACCGGAAATGGCCGCACGCTGGCGGCGTCATGCCCGGCAAATCGCCGCCGCCGCCACCGGGCTGTTATGGAACGAGCAGCGCGGCCTATTGGCCGATGATCCGGCCAAAACCCATTTCACTGAACACACGCAAATCCTGGCGCTGCTCAGCGGCCTGCTGCCGCCGGGTCGCCGCGACCGCGTGGCGGCCGGCCTCTGTAATGACCCTGGCTTGGACAAGGCGACCATCTACTTTTCCCACTATCTCTTTGAAGTCTGCCACCAACTGCACCAACCCAATAAGATGTTTGATCGTCTGAACACGTGGTTCGACTTGCTAACCATCGGCTTGCGCACCTTGCCGGAAATGCCTGAACCCACGCGCAGCGATTGCCACGCCTGGGGCGCGCACGTGCTGTATCACTGTCAGGCCACGCTGCTGGGCGTGCGCCCCGCCTCGCCCGGCTTTGCCACCGTCAGTGTGCGCCCCATGCTCGGCCCGCTGTCCTGGGCCAGCGGCACCCTCCCGCACCCCGCCGGCCCGCTGCGCGTGGATCTGCGCAGCGCCGAAAATGGCCTGCTGCAAGGCTCGGTCGATCTGCCGCCGGGCGTGCGCGGCACCTTTGCCCATGGACCTGGCACACAATCTCTGGAACCAGGTCATAACCCAATCCGCGTACCCCAGGTGTGACGCCAAGACACCCTTACCGCTGCATGGCTTTATTCATGACCGCATCACAAGCAGACGAAAACCCGCAGCCTTCAAGACGCGCACCCAGAACGCTGCTGGGCATTCAGTTGCATCGCAAAATTCGCACCGGTGAAAAGCAAGTCCCCTGGAGCGCGGTGTTCATGCTCACCATGATGTGGTTTACCTGGGGATTCAACATCTTCGCCGGCGGGCAAGCACTGACCTTTACCATTCGCAAGTACAACAATGATCCGCGGATCATCTCGCTGATGATGACCTTTGCCGGCGTGATCATGATTTCCCCGATCATCAGCTACCTCAGCGATCAGATATGGACGCGTGCTGGCCGCCGCCGGCCCTTCTTGATTATCGCCTGGCTGGGCGGATTCCTGGCCATGGCGTCCTTCGCCTTTCTGCCGCAGGTCGCCGGCATCATCAATTATGGCTTGCTGGCGGTGGGGCTGCATCCCGTTGGTGAGTTGTTCGTTCTGGCGGTCATCATCGGCTGCTACAAAAAGATGTGGGATGGCTGCGCCCCGCTGGAACCGTTGTTTCTCGAATGCGTACCGCCGCACCAACGCGGCCGCTTTTGGGCGATGCGCGGCATGATGTTCACCCTGGCCGTCACCATGTTCTACCAAATTCTCTGGCCACGCTACGATGATGCGGTGGATATGTTCCGTTGGCTGGGCGGGTCCGGGATGCTTTATCTTACCGGGGAGCAATCCATCTATATTCTCGCGGCCGGGCTGTTCTTGCTGACGGGATTCTTCCTGGTGTTCTGCGTTGAGGAAACGCCGATGCCCCAGGCGCCCAATAAGAGTTTTCGCGAAGTATTTTTGGGCAAGCGCAAACCCGCGGCCGATCTCCTCGCCCCGTTGCCGCCAGCGCGCACCGGTTTCAAGCAAATCCCCATCGTCGCGTTTATCATCAGCTTCGCCAAGGACGTTTTCCTGAAGAAAGAAAACTTCCCCTATTACATTGTGCTGATCATCCCCGGCATCGAAACGATGATCTGGGGCAACTTCGGTTCACTGATGCAGAACGACCAGTTCCGCTACTCCAAACAAGCCCAGGCCGATTGGGCCTTCCCCATGCAAATCCTCTCCTTCTGTGTGATCACGCCTTTCGCCGGTTGGTATTCGGATGTGCGCAGCAACATTCGCTGGTGGCTGCGCATTGTGCTGCTGGGATTTAGCGCCGCCGCATTCTTCGCCATGCTGTGGGTGTTGCGGCACTATTCGCCACAGGATATCCGTCAGGTATCCAGTTTTGGCATTCTGTCGTTGGTGACGGCGCTGACCGCGCTGAGCATGGGGGCTTTTTATGTGCCGGTGGTGGAAACCATGCTCGATTGGGTTGGCCGCGAGCACGCGCGGGCGTGGGTGTCGCTGCTGACGGTGGTGAAAGCGATGATTACCGTCGCCCTGCTTTACACCTTCATCCAGCGTTCGCCGGGGCAGGTGATGCCGATCATGCTGTGGATGGTCTTCGCGGTGGTCGGTTCGACGCTGGGAGCGCTGATGGATACGTTCATCGGCCCGATGATTTACGACTACATGCCGCGCAGCCAGATGGGCACGATCAATTCCGGCAAAGGCCTCATCGAAGGATTTGTCCAGTTTGGCGCCGCCAACTTGGGCGCTTGGTGGATCGTCTTCTTCACGATGCACATCCACAAACCGGCCGGGGTGAAATATGACTACACCAGCATGTACCTGCTCCAGTTCAGCCTGTTCATCCCGGCGATTCTGGCCAAGTTGTATTTCATCCGCCTGATCGCCAAAGGGAAGATGAAAAAGTGGGGGGCCATGGAAGTGGAAGACCCTCAAGAGACGATTATCGAAGAAGAAGCGGCACGCTTAATTACTGAGGATGGCAAAGCGCTACCCTGAGAATATGTATACCAAACCCATTCAGCCGCGCATCCTCTTGGCCGCCAGCAGCAATGCGCACGGTGACCGGCAGATGTTTCGCGGGTTTCATCTCATCGCCGGGGAGCAGAATTGGCTGGTGTTGCACGTGCGCACCAGTGATGGCATTCCGGCGGCGCTGGAGAAATGGGATCCGCACGTGGTGGTGGTGGGATCGTCGCCGTTTGCCAATTTACCGGCCGAAACTTGGGCCGGGCGGATCATTGTGGGTATGAACGTGAATTCACCGTCGCGGCCGGTGGCTTCGGTGCGGCCGGATGATCCGGCGATTGGGGTGATGGCGGCGAACCATTTGCTGGCCAAGGGGTTCAAGACGTTTTCGACGTTTATGATCGGCAGCCAATACCCTTGGGCGATGGAGCGTGCCGAGAGTTTCCGCAATACCATTGAAACCAACGGCGGCAAGATGATCGATACCAGTGTGTTTTCCGACACGCAGGCGGATTTGCTCAATGAGCAGGGGTTGGGGCAATGGGCGCGCAGCTTGCCGAAAAGCACGGCGATCTTGGCCGGTTGCGATGATTGGGCGGCGATGCTGATTTTGGCTTGCCGGATCGCCGGGGTGGATGTGCCCGATGAGTTGGCGGTGATGGGTGTGGACGATGACCAGTTGATTTGCGAGATGTGTCAGCCGCACTTGTCCAGTGTGCGGATTCCCTGGCAGGAGATTGGCCGGGAGACGGCGCGGCTGGTGGAAGAGGTGATCCGCACCGGGCGCAGTCCGGCCAAAGTCATTCAACTTGACCCGGAAGGCGTTATCGAACGGCGGAGCACGGAATTAACCGCGGTGGGGCATCCGGTGGTGGCCCAGGCATTGCGGTATCTGCGTGCCCGGGCGCACGAGCCGCTGCAAGTGGGCGAGATTGTCGATCATGTGATGACCAACCGGCGTTGGCTGGAGCGTGCCTTCCGGCAGCATTTGGGACGGACCATCTTGCAGGAAGTGCAACGGGCGCACATGGATCGGGCCAGGCATCTGCTGGCGACCACCCGGCTGCCAATGCCCAGCGTTGCCCGCGGCAGTGGTTTTGGGAGTGCCGTGGCCCGTTTCAGCCGGACTTTTCACAAGGAAATGAGCATGACGCCAAGTGAATATCGGCGGAAGTTTAGCATGCGTACTTAGGGCACTTATTTCCAAGTGCAAAAGCATCCGGCGAACCGCAGCGATTCAAGGCTTGCTTAGACTCGGCATCCATTGGTTGTATCCAATATCGTGGTGCTTGTCACTGTAAGACCACGTACATCGCCGTGTCAGGGAATTTGAAACTCATGCCGCCGGGGGTTTTTTCCAAAGTCACGTTGCCGGCGGCATTGCCATTCATATCCAGCACATTGCCGTGCGTTAGTGTGGCGTTCTTCAACGTGATAGTCGCATCCGCACGCACCACCTGCCACGGCGCGTGTCCCACGTTACGCACCACAAAGCCATCGAAATTTCCTTCCTTCACGTGAATCTGCGTGGGTGTTTGCTGCCAGCCCGTCGGCCGGCATTGCGTGCCAACCTGCACCAGCACTTTTTTCGAGCGGGTCAGTGGTTGATCGTCCATGGCCACCACCAGCACGGCACCGTAATCGTTGCCGCTGGTGATCTCGACATCGTTCAATGAGAAAGTCTGCTGGTTTTTGAAGAACGCCGCCACGCCCTGCGCTTTGGGGCTGTTGAGCGTGCAGAAGCCTTTATCGTAGTTCAAGGTAAGCTCACCAGTGATGCTATGGACCGTTTTGCTGGGTTCGTCGATCAGCTTGGCCAGATCGGCAACTTTGGATTTGGATGGATCGCCGCCAAAGGTGACCTGCACACGCCCGGTCAGGAACGCCAGGGGATTTACCGGGGTTTTCACGCTGGACCGCGGGGCCAGGTTGCCGGCATCACGGGTCGGATCGAAAGCGCCTTCTTCGCTAATCAGTGGCGTGCGACGCTGCCACAGATCTTCCAACGTGCGTTGTTCGTCAACCACTGCCGCGCCGCGGGCCACGTAACCCTTGCGGAACAGCAGCGCTGCCGCCGGGAAATTGCCCAGCATGTCCGGATTGGCAAACGTCCACAACCTCTGCGAATTGGGCATATAGCCGTTGGCGGATTGCGGCGGGGTCCATTCATCGTCACTGGTGGCAAACCAATAATAGCTGGCCACGCCGCTTAGCGAACTGTACGCCGAAACTAGAAATGGCCCTTCGGAGGCATGATCGTTGGGCAGCACCCAGGCGCTTTCGGTAATGATGATCGGCCGGCCGGCGGTCTGCTTCAGGTTAACCGGCAACGGTTTGGGATTCAGCAGGATCGACGGCGAAGTGAATTGATCGCCCGGCTGAATGGCCCAACTGTTGTTTGGCCCGGTGTGCAGCTCATTGTAATAGCGATTGACGGCATCCACCGGCAGAGGTGTATAGGACCAACGTTCACAATCGCTCAAGAATTCCGGGCTGGCGGTGCGCCAATTGCATGCGTTAAGTAGTTGCTTGCAGCCAAGGTCTTTCCGCAGGTAGTCGCCGATCATCTGATTGAAGTCGTGATCGATTTCGGTCAGGAACTGCGTCTGATCGTCCAGGCGAACGGTGCGCGGACCTTCCTTGCGTGGTTGGGTCATTTCCCAGATGTTGATGAATCCTAAAACGCCATTAGCCGGATCATCGCCGTCGATCTTCTGCCGGCCCCATTTGGCCAGGGCGGTGTCCATCGAGCCATATTTTTTCCCGGTCCACTCGGCAAAGCGTTTCCCGAGGTTCGTTAGCTGTTCACCTTTGATCTTGCCGAAGGTCCAGAACAGGAGGGAATCTTCATTTTGCACTTCGATGATCGCCACGGCCGGATCCTGCGTCAGCGGAATGCCGGTGTAGGGATTTTTCTCGGTATACAGCTTCTTCATCCAAGCCTTGTAATCCGCTTGCAAGGTGGGATCGAAGAAGAGCAAGCCCAACGCGCTTTGCTCGCTGCCGCCGGGGATGCCCCAATCTTTGCCAAATTTGGCAGGCACCGCCCAGTATGGGCAGATGGTGGTATAAATGCCTTCCTTCTTCATCGCCGCCACCACGCGCCAGAACCAGTCGCGCTCGGTCAGATTGATATCGGTTGGGCGCACATTGCCGGCTTTGGGATTGGGATTGATGTCGAAGCCGATGCGCACCATGTTCACGCCACGCTTGGCCAGGAAACGGGCGGCGTGCGCCAAATCAGGTTCGCTCTTGTTGGGCGACAGCGGCTTGGCCACGAACGGTTTGTCGCGGTCGATATCGCAGACGCAAGACCAGAAGCGCACCGGCTGGCCGTTGCCGAGAACGAATTGCCCGTCGGCGCCGACGCGCACGAAACCGGATTGACCGGCGACGGCTTCGTTCAGCGCGCGCAGATCCAGCAGCGCATCGGCGCGAAAATCATCGCGCGGTGGATCGAATGCCCATCGGCCCGGTTCATCCTCGGCCAACGCCAATCTACTAACCATCAACAATGCGACCAGCATGATCGCCGATAAAAGCAGGAAACGCCTGGGCATGAATAATCCTTGGTTAGTCGCCTTCAATGGAATAGAGATAGATCGAACCGGCAGGCATTCCATCAGCCACGCCGCCACTGGCCGGGCCGATGGCCAGCTTGCCTTGGGCAAATGCCGCGCTATCTATTTCTGCCGATTGAATGGTGATGTTCATCCTGTCGCGATTGGTCAGTCGCGGATCGCCGGCCAGCTTGTGCAAGGTGATCTTGCTGGCCTTGGTGATGGGCAGTTGAATGGTTACTGGCAACGCTCCGTCCAGTTGCCGCGACAATACAAAGACGTTCCACGTCTTGCCATCGCGCATGGCGTAACAGCCCAAGAGCGGATATTCACCGGCACCCCGTTTGATGGTGGGAACATCCTTGGCGTCAATCGCCATCAGATCGCCCGCGGCATAACGGTTGCGCAATGTCAATGCCAGCCAACCAGGTGAAGGACGGAATCCCTCGGCAAAGTCGGTGTGGCTGTTCCAGTAGCTTCCCTGTCCGTAGGCAAGGAAGCATTGATAAGTATAGCCATACTTGTAACTGCTTAGCCAACAATCCAAGGCGGCGACGGCCATGGCCAGGCTCTTGCCGTATTTCTCGTTCACTTCCACCACGTCCGTCTGCCCCTTGCCCGGTATCGTGTAACCGCTGGGGCCGCCTTCATAGGCTCCCAAATCGTAGGCATGAAACTCTTTGGCCATCGCGCTATGGGCGTCGCTCCAGCGCTGCATGGTCGGCTCCAGTCCCTGGACATAGCCCAGCAGCGTGGTCTGCACGCCATCGTCGTTATAGACCGTGGCCGCCGCCTGGCCGGTTTCCCATTTGGGACCGACATAATTGGCGTGTCCGAGCAGATCGGCCAGAGGATTCGTCTTCATGGCATCCTCGCCATAGCCGGTGATCTTGCCGTTCTTTTCCACTTTGCCGTTATAGAACGCACCCAGATTGAAGCGAACCTTCTTGTCCAGATTCTGACTGGCCCAATACGGGCTTTTCTTGAGGTTGTCGATGAGATAGCGCGTGAATAACCCATACTCTCTGCCGCCGGCGGTGACCTGATTGTACATGGCGAAGCCGAGCCAGTCGGCAAAGTGGCCGTTGTGCCAGGTTTCATTGCCAAACTCGATAATGATCTGGGCAAATTCATCGGTCCACGGAGTGGGGTTGCCGCGTTGCTGATACCGCCGATACGCCCATGGCTTGGTTTGGGGCGAATCCTTGGCTGGATCATAGGGAGCACTTAAGTACTCCACGAAGTTTTGCCAATCCTGCTCGGTATGCAGGATATGTTGGATGACAATCCACGGGCGCACGCGTTCCTCCGGAGTCTTGCCGGTGCGCTCATCGAACATCAGTGCCATCGGCAAAGTCATCTCCATTGTGTCGCTCACCGCGGTGATCCAATCCGGGGCTACCCGCGAATTGGCGTGCCATGACAAGAGCGAGGACATGGTCGCGTTATGATTCAGGAACCAAACCCGATGCGCCCCTTTCGGGCCGCTTGCCGGTTGCGAGGCCATGAATTCATTGAACACCGTGGCGTTGGGCACATAAGGCTTATTGCCATCGGCCGGATCGTCCACTCGGAAAATACGGGCGTTGTCCAAATCCAGTTTGCCCGGACCGGTGAATTCAAGCTGATGGCCAAAATGCCAGGTATCCTTCGGCCGTTCCGGGCCGACAAAATCGTAGATGTATTTCTGCCAATCACCAGTGACGGCAAACTCTTTATGAATCTCCGAATAACCGATGCCGTAAGAGAAAACAACCTTGCCGTCATCACCCAATCCGTCCTGACGCAGCCAGAACTCGGCGCGATAGTGTTTGCCCGGCTCCAGTTGGCCATACCATTGCGACTCCTTACCGTGGTCCGTGCCGATAAACACGGTTTGCTTGATCACGTGCTTCCCCGCCTTGGCGGTTGCCTCCAGATAGCCCTCGCCGGGATCGGCCATTTCCGCCGGAGGTTTCTGCTGGTAGGACACAATCTGTAGCGAAACATCATCCGTCGAATCGGTGTTCCAAAACCATGAGGGGCTATTCATCGGATTGCCAACGCCGCGTACGCGGCTGTTGACCAGTTTCATCTCAAAGGGATCGAACTTCTTTTCCAGAACAATGTAATCATAGGTTTCGAGTTTTGGCGACCCATCAACCACATAAACTCGGTTGACCTGCTTGTCCCTGGGGAGGGGCGACCGCTTAATGCGATAATACGCCACATTGGCCGAAGGGCTGGCTTTCCAGGTCAAGGTTGCCGCCAGACCGTCGGCGGTGGCGGTAAGTTCCGTGGGCGGCAGCGGCTTGCTTTTGTCGCCTTCCAACGGCGACGGATTGAGCACATACCATCGCTGGTCCTCCTGGCCCTTGCTGTCCTTCACATGCAGCGCAAAACGCCCATCCTTCACGACTGCGGCACTCTGGCCGGTGATTTTCCCCGTGGCCGGATCCATCTGAAGACCCAGCGGCAATGATGTCACGCTCCACTGGTACGGTGCTGTTCCGCCCACCAGTTTCGGCATAAACTCAAAGGGCTTCCCGGCATCAAGCTGTGGCAACAGATCATCCTTAGTATGAATGAGGATATGTGGTGCCTGGGGCGGCGCGGCGCCAACATCCGCCGACGCATCGTTGGATAGATCCGACTCCACATCATCCTGGTTCACGGCGACAACGGCATAATAATAGGTGCGCCCGCCCTCCACGCCACCTGTATCCGTCGTGGACAGATTGCCGTAGCGGATGCTCCCCTGCATGTGAACGCGGGAATACCGGCCGACAATCCATCCCCCATCAGGATACCCCGGGATCCCGGCGGGAATTACCTTGGTTGTACCCACCAAAACCGGATGATCCGCCTTATCAATATCGAGGTAAGCGCCTTTGATCGGCAGACTGTTGCCGTCTTTGTCCACCAGGCGATAAATGCGCACATCCGCCCCACTGAGAAAGCCGCTGCCCCATAGATCAAACCAACTGGTATCGGGACCATCAATCTCAAACCAGTTATCGCCGCAATTCTTCACGCGATGCATATTCTTCCAGTAAATCGGTTCATTGCCCGAATTATGGATGAAGTTGTTGGCCGCCCATTCAATGGCGCCCACCCGCCCGTAGTGATTGGCGCCCAGGGGCACGACCTCTGCCGCCGGCCGCTCGATCTGCGGTGTTACCGTAAACTCTGCCGCCTTGGCAACCAGGGCCACCGTCAGCGCCCAACCGACCACCAGCCATCGCAATCCGCTTGTACCTGCCATAACCTGTCCCTTCTGTCTTTCTGTCGGCAGGAGAAGTTCTCTCCTTGCCTGACCTAGTACGTTCACATCTTGTGCAATTTGATCAACGGGTAATCACTTATTCGCGAGATGGGGCGTCAATATATCCATATTGCTTGCTGATGTTCCTTCCCGCTTCGATAAATCATGCTGAATTAATGGTCAAACACGACCTCGTAATAAAGGGTGTGACGTCCTTGTTTAGCGTTTTTGACGCCTGAATGCCGATAATACCACCGGCATGGATGTCGATCAAGCCAAAACGGATGCTCCGCAGTGCCGCGGCTGTGCCG
>Ga0316217_10002144_pt1 | contig 24273 bp, 31 predicted proteins | sample 1anoAmetaG_FD_203633 | JGI IMG/M metagenome (GOLD analysis project Ga0316217, IMG submission 203633) | Freshwater microbial communities from Trout Bog Lake, Wisconsin, USA - 1anoA | ecosystem: Environmental > Aquatic > Freshwater > Lake > Hypolimnion/Profundal zone | place: USA: Wisconsin...
TTTACTATTACTACTATTCTTCTCCCAGCACTTAATTCAAAATTCGTGATGTTTCCTCATTTAAATGCTTATTCACCCCAAAAACCTTGTTTTGCTTTGCTGACTAACTGTGAATTTGGCTCAATTTGACGAATTTTTCCTAAAAAGCTACAATTTTGGAGTGTAAAGTTGAGATTGTTTCCGTTTTTTCCTGGTTTTAGATAGTTTCCTTGATGTACTTTTGCAGTAAATTCTAATTTTCCTTCTTCTAAGAGTTGAATCTCATGGTATTCAGCCTCGCTTATTTGGCCGCTATTTCGAGTCTCTCTCTACAAATATCAAGTTCTCGAATCAAATCAACTCTTTCACTGTTGACTCTATTCAGTTCTTAGCCTAGAATCCCCAATTCTTACTCCTTATCCTACAAAAGCTAACGCAGTTTTGATTACAACTCCCTTGATTCTTCATTCTCACGAACTTTTTAGGCCTACTTTGCTTTCTTCTTTGATGTTTCGACCTTGTCCTATTCCCCCTATGAGGCTACCTCGCTTTCGTAATACTTTTTGATCGTCCTAAGGCTGATTCTTTTGGCAGGTGGCTCTATCTAAGTATCCTAAATGCCTGACATAATGGGATTGTCTGAGTCGAGAAGGTTCTCAACAAAAACAGCACTCTTATTCTGCTTCTTCATAGCAGCCGAGGCAGTAAGTTCTTTGAGCAAAAGTTCCAACTCTTGGTTCCTTTTTTCGGCCTTTTCAAGCAAAAGCAAGAGTTCTGGAATGGTGTACTCCTTATTGATTTTGGGCTTATTCTTGATATCTTTGGCCCTGAACCCAAATCTCAAGGAGGATATGGACTCACCTGCGTTGTAAGCACTCGGAGAAATGTTGATGATGAGGCTGGTTTTGCTGTTGCCTCCTAAGCTTTACTGAAGCAGTCGCGTCAGCTTTGAATCTCTGTAAGGGATGTGATTCACCTTGGCGTCAGTTAGCGCATTTATTACGTTTCCCAGGCAGGACAAAGATTTGTTGATTTGTTTGGCCTCGTCTAAAACTTTGCCCTCTGCCATTGTTTTGCTGACCTTTTCGCTGCCTGCCAAATCCACAACTGTTATCTTTGCGGATTTGGCGCTTCCGTCCTTGAGGTTATTCTGGTGCAAAGTGAGGATAAAGGCCATGTGGGAGCGTGAGGAGAAATCATTCATATTGGTAAAGGCAACAGCCCTATTGCTGACCCCCTTCTTAAAGACCCGAATAGTCTCCTGCGGAGAGGAGACGTACTCCTCCGTAACATCCTGTATGTAAATGCCCTTGGTCTTGTTCTCCCTCAGCTTCAGGTCAGTCTTAGCCGGATCCAGCAGGTCCTTTATCCGCTACATGTAGATCTAGACCATACTCACCTTTATCCGGAACTACAGGTAGTTGGGACTGTTCCCGATTCTTTAGAAGATTGATTACACGCATCGGGGCAGAATCCCTTTCGTTATTGCGTCTTCACAGTCAGGACCCACGCAAGTGAACGTTTTGCCGGAACTTGTCTGCCCGTAGGCAAAAACAGTGCCGTTGATGCCTTCGAAGGCCGCCTCAACGATGGGCTGCGCAACAGTTTAGTAGACAGTGCGTTGTTCCGTATTGGGTGCAAATACTCTATCGAAAGTAAACCTCAAATCCTGATCCTTGTCCCTTTCCCTGTCCCTAACGGTGATATCAGTGGCAGTCTGAGTGACAATAAAGGAGGTATTTTGTTATTTCTCTTGGTAGGGCCGCACACGCACGAATACCCCGATTCTATCCTACTTAACCTGCATAAAGTTTATAAAGCGAATAGAGTTATACATAATGCTATACATTACTATCACTTATGTTGCGAAGTTTGCTAAGTTTCTGGGGGTTGGCAGGTAGGTTTCAGATGGCCAACTCTTGGGTGCTGTCCTGATTGAGGAGCATTGAATACCCACATATTGGGTTGTTTGAGTGTTCAGTCATTGTAGAGTTGTATAGGGTTAGCTATTGTGTTTTTTATCACTTGATTTCAATCATAATAGAATGGGTAATTGTTCTCTTTTGAAGCCTGAAGCATGGCTCATTGCCTCCTAGCTTAAAGAACCTAACTAGTCACTATTCTTCGTTTTCTTTATTTTTTGGTTACCTAAATTCAACAATCAGCTCACTTATTAATAGTGTCTGTATAATTTACCCAGCTATTGTTTAATCAAGCATTAGTGCCAATCTTATTACCAGGGGAGAACCCAATAGCTGCAACACAAGCCACCCACTTTTTCTGTCCTTCAAACCCAGTCCTTCTGGAAAAACCAAGCATTTTGCTGAGAATCAATAATCGGAAATTGTTTGAAAGAGATGATCAGCCCACAACGCAGCTTTGGCTGGATATGACTGGAGTTATGAATGAAGAAACCCCAAGTGATAGTGCTGGGTTCCCATCGAGGGTTCAGAGAATGGGGAACAGAAAAATCATAAAATATCAGAAGTAAAGAACAAGTCTATATTGATTTCTTCCTGCATGGCCCATATCTGGTCCTCATCCCTTTGCCACTCAAACAGCTCTCTGGCCTCAATAAAAATGTTATCCATCGCACTGGCTTTCTATTCGAAATGAACGAACTCTTCCTCAAAAGCTTCGTTTCGTGATGCACTGCATGCTGCAATGACTGGGGTTGTCTCAGAGACCTTGAAGGAGTTGAGTTCAGGTGGGGAGTAGAAGTGGATGATGCTGGCAATCTTGTTGCCATGCTTGCTCATCATTTTTTGGTGATGGCTTTTGATCTGGGTGCAGGTTTTGCTCTTGATCAGTTTGGCCGCTCTGATGAAAACCCTCTTTTCCCTTCTGATTTTCTCAGTTTCGAAGTAGCAGGCGTTGGCTCTGAGAAACTTGATATACTGTTGGTGCTCAGACTAGCTCCATTTGGTCCTGGTCTGGCCCTTGGAGTGGCCGGCTTTGATGAAATAGGGTTTGTATTACTCGCTTCTCAAGATTACGGCGCTTTTGGGTGGAACTTCGGCAGGAGTTGCCATTAGTTTGATTTTAAGATTATATATATTCATAACCCTAAGCTCAATAAATACGCAAAATCGAGTATTTTGCTTTCGCCTCCATATTTTAATAGCCTTGCTCTCATAGTCTCTACATTCTCGAATGGATTTTATTAATTGCAACATTCATTTCTCACTTGCCAGAAGCACCCACAAGTTTTATCGATTCCAGAAGGCAAAAGGTTCAAACAGATCATGAGCGCCTTTGTGGGAAAGGGACCTCTTTGGATATAACGCGATCAGTGTTTGCCAAAAATCAATTTTTTGAGTAGTTTCATCTTTTATTCTTTTATAGTTATAATAGCCCTGTGCCAGGGCTTATGGAACTAAGCACAATATGCAGTTTTCTATGCGAATTGAACACAGGAAGATTGTTTTTACTGAAAATGTTGCCTTTCTTCAATTCTCTCTGATTTGGGGCTGAAAGTAGAGAAAAAAGAGTTTTTGTGTATTTTGGCTATCAAAAAGGCCCAAATTCAAATAAGGTTAAGTGAAAGCAACTAAAAATAGTAACTCATCATAAGCAAAGGCTATGACAATGCGCTTGATAGCCGATAAGCTTGATGACAATTCACCCACGAATAGCGATAGTTATGCTTGATCTTCTGAAAGCAGCTGATAGCCTGATGTGTTTGAGTTAGTGCCAAGATTAGTTTATTAAGGTTTTGCAGGAAATTATCTTCCTTAAAGTGCAGAGAAAGTTGGAGAAGTTGCATAAAATCTAGATAAAAGCTATCAAGAAAAGCCCAGAAACGAAAATACTTGGAAGAGGAAGCAAGAGACCTCGAGTGTATCAAAACTATTTGAAAGAAATAGGCAAAGAATAAATGAGCTAATGACAATATGAATTCAAAAAAGGTGATAGCTGAGGCACAAAAAAAAGTTGTCTTCGATAAGTTTACGGAATCTATCTACCGAAGAAATAGTTGTTAGATAGGAAATATTGGGTTCATCAAAGAAAAGATATGCAAAAACTTACCATATTATTGGCAAAGGATGAAGAGATACGTTGGAATGGATTGCTAAAAGAAATAGAAAGAGATTGTTTGGAAAGGTTTTGGTCGAGGTAAGTATTAATGAAGAATTAGTGGGTGAAGCAATTGATGGTTGATATAGCGCAGAAAGAGGTTGGTTCAGTTAGTTTGACCGACAGACCAATAATCCTCCCTCCCTAGGAGCCCCAAAAAATCAAAATTTTTCTCCTCGTCTGTGAGGTGCATTTGCATTTGGAGAGCTCCAATCAATCAAACAATGTTCGTTTTTGGAAACATTTTTTGGTCTTTTTAGACCCCTCTTTTAAGTTCTCCATAATTTTCCTACTGTTTTACTCTTTGGTTTTCTTTTTTCATGACAATCTCCCCATATTCTATAAATCGAAATCGTCTTTCTCCAGTTAATTTTGTTTTTTATATAACTCGTTTATACAATAATAGCTATCAATAATCTTGAATGACTTGTGCGAATTACTGGTTAGTGGATGCTTGAGCTATAACCTTTAAATAATGCACAACTCCTTCCTTGCATCTCATCACATACTAGCTTTATTTATTGAGCGCCACTTTTTCGCATGAGGTCAGGCACAAAAACGCCAGTCGTATTTTAATCAAAGGGTAGAGTAGCGTGCGATCATCCTAAGTTAGCTTCCTATGCTTTGTGTACCCTTCTACAACCTTTAGCATATTCTTCAAGGGTTGTTGCTAGTCTAGGTTGATTCTGGCGCAGGGTATCGCAAGTTCCATGGTACTTGGGGCATAAATCAAGGAACTGAAATCAATGAGTCCACTCAGAACAAGACCTTACTCAACATCTTATCTCAGTATCAAGTTGGAAGGGCAGATGTCGTTGTGTATGAATTGCCATGGGATTCGCTTGAAGATGGGCTACACAGCTAAGAAGTCCTACTTCGCTGCCTCCACCAGCTCGCGGATATCTTGGTCCAGATACTGCTTTTTGCTATTGTAGGTTGGCAGAAAGTTCAGAATGTTCAAGTAGTACTTTTAGGAGTCATTCTTAATGGACTCTTGGATGCCGTATTCTTAGGTAATTGCTTGCAATTCTAGAGATACCTTGGCTGTGACCTATCCCACTTGGCTTAATATGCTCTCCGGAACCACATTGAAGTCCCACATCTCCTTCCCCTCGACGTAATTCAACACTCGAAAGTAGTTTCTGCTGCTTCCCTCCTCAGTCACAAACATATCCTTCCCTTCCAATGTCGGCAGCAAAGTCGGAAAACTGCATCCAGGGACGAGCTGTTTGGTTTTCAGGCGACGCAAGACGTAGTTCTGCAATTAGATGAGGGGTTGGCTCTAGGCTTTGCTGGATATCTTGAGGATGAGTTTGAGGGATGAGAGTGGATCGATGAGCAGATAGTTGCGGTCAGTGTAACCACCGAGGAGTGAGATCTGTGGAGAGATTCCATAGTGGATTGAAAGCAGATCAGCTATATTTTGAGTGCTATAGTCTTTGATCATGAAGCTTACTGGAGTTAATAATGATTACAAATAGCTACACTCGATCATAATTGCGATCCTTGAATATTCAGTGAATTGGGAAAAAATAATGTCGCAACTAATGAGATGGTTTTGGATGATTGATACTCAGATAGATTATTCGTTAGTTAAAAGATTAATTATCACTGTGCTTGGACCTGAGTCTGCTACACTGAATTTTTGCGCAAATTGGTGAAATACCCACCCTCCTTGTTTTTCAGATCCTTGAACAGTCCTCGCTCCACAATCTTTCCCTCATGCATCATCACAATCTCATCATGGTCGTGCAGAGTGCCCAACTTATGTGAGATGTTGAGAGTGGTCTTTCCCTGTGACACTGTCCGCAGTAGTGCCATCATCTTCATCTCGTTTTAGGGGTCCAGGGCTGAAGTCACCTCATCGAACAGAAGGATCGAAGGCTTCATCAGCAGCATCCTGGCGATTGCGATTCTTTGCTTTTGCCCGCCTGAAAGGTGGCTACCATTGAACCCTACCATCTTTCCAAAGCCGACCCCCTTTTCCCGACTCTAATGAATATTACTAGAAGAGAAGTTTGGGTCCTCCTATGGCTTCATTTGAGGGGCGACTTCCCCCTAAATCTCTGAATCTTCTCCCTTCATGATGAATTTGATTGCATTGGCCTGCTCACAGGCTTTAAGGATCTTCTCTTCGTTGGCCTAAGGAGCCCCATAACGGACACACTCCTGAATGGTGTCATTGATCAGAATGGGTTCTTGGCCGACTGCCCCATATTTGCTCCTGAGGTAGTGAATGTCAAATGCCTTGATGTTGATGTGGTCGATGAGAATCTCCCCTTATTTGGGCAGGTAGAAACGTTGGAGGAGGCTGAGTATAGTGGACTTGCCGCAGCCTGACCTCCCGACAATCCAGTATCTTTTGTTAGGAGCCAGTTTGAAGCTGAGTTTATGAAAAATTCTTTCTCCTCTGTTCTAGTACTAAAAGGATACATTTTTGAACTAAATGGCGCCCTAGTTGATGCCATAAGTCAACATCTCCGAATTCTCCCTCTTCTGCAGCATCTCTTCGTCCTCATAGTCGAAGTAGTTGAGCACATCGATGGCAATTTGTTTGGCCTCAGTGATGTTGGGTAGGAAGTGGTAGTTGCTGTTAATGATCAGACTCACATTCACGCATTAGAAGAGAGCCACCATCAGGTATTCGAGGTTGAGGGAGTAGTCTGAGAGTTGCAGCAGTTGGCCTGTGAAGTAGAAGAGGGTGCCTAGCAAGGCGAAATTTAGGCTGTTGCCTCCTGCTGAAATCAGGCCCATCTTCACCCCCAACCCGAATACTTCCTCAGAAGGACGACTCTAAATTTATGCATAACGCTTATGAAGCTAGTTAGCAACATTCAAGGCAGTAACCGTTTTTATGCCGACCAAAGACTACCCCAAAATGGTATTTGACTGTTGCCTCACCTTTTCCAAAACTTTGCTTATTTGGTTGCCATAGTAACTCTTGAGCGATGAGAACAAAATGATGAACGGGAAAAAGGCGAATCCCAAAAGCGAAATCTGCCAACAGAACGCAAATCCCAAGGTATAGCAAGTTATCACCCCAGTCATCATTACCGTCAGCACAAAAACCAGCACACTTGCCAGCTGGCTGATAGTCTCGCACCCCTGGCTGAGTTTCTCTGTCAGCACTCCAGGGTTGTTCTTGTTGTTCTCGAACCAGCTCATAGGCATCTTGAGCAATTTGGCATACAGCCTAGTCCGGATATTCTTGGTTATCTCAGTGCCCAGGACATAGGTGTAGAGGATTTGGAGGAAACTGAGGATGAAGTAGCCCACGGCCAACCCCACGAAGATATAGAGTGAGGTCTTCCTGAGCTCGAGGCCGTCGTTGTAGGTGAGGATGATGGTGAGCTTGAAAAGGGAGACGTATATTTTGGAGAAGACGTAGCTCATGGCCGGGATGATGAGTCCCACCATGAAAGACAGCAGGAATGCGAATACAAATAGATACCTTTTGTCCTAGTTGTAGCTGAAGATTTTGTACATGAGGGCCATTAAACTCATCTGTTACTCTGTCTCCTCCTGTTCGGACTATGATGGGATGAAGTGCAGTAGTGCCTGCTACAGAAAGGTCTTCATCTTCTTCATCTCAGGACCTTCCTGAGCCATGATCTAGAAGCATTCCAGCTCAGTCAGCCTCAAATTGTTGGACTTGCTTCTGGCTATTTCAAAAGCAACTGCTTCCCCCAGTGAATCACCTCTCTTTAGCATTGAAGCTTTGCTCAACACATTTCTGAGGGTTGTGCTGGGCATCATCATAAATGCTTAGTACAAATCAAGGCTGTCGTACTTTCCCTCTTGGAGGATCTCACCGTCTAGCATGTGGTATGCGTAGTCTGAACTTTTCATCACTTGAGGTCTGTGCGTTATCGATAGAATGTTCATTTTGTAGGGGAGTTTGGCTAAGTTGCGCAGAATCCGGCGTTAGTTTTGCTAATCCAGGGCTGAAGTGAATTCGTCGAATAGCATGATTTTGGGCTTTTTCAGTAAAGCTCGAGCAAGGGCGATTCTTTGCTTCTGCCCTCCCGAAAGCTGCTGCCCACGCATTCCCACTTCCGTTTTGAGCCCAAATTAGAGATAGTTGTGTACAAAGTCATAAGCTTCAGCCTGCTTCAAAGCCTCATCAATATCATCTTTAGTGGCCTAGGGACAATAAAGCAAAAAGTTGGCCTAGATGCTGCCAGCAAAAAGCAGAGGCTCCTGCTCAACAAAGCCCATCTGACCCCTCAGCCATCTCAAGTTGTAAGTCTTGATGTCATGGCCATCCACAAGAATGACTCCCTCATCGGGGTCATACAGTCTGAGAACCAGCTGGATAACGGTGGACTTGCCGCAGCCGGACTACCCCAATAACACGTTGTTGCGCACACTGAACTCAAAGTTGACGTTGTTCAGCACTCTCTTGTTCTTGTTCGAGGGGTACGCAAAGCTTACTCCGATAAATTTGATGACTCCCTTCAGATCCTAGAGAACAAGCCCTCCTTCGTTATCCGTCTTGATTGCAGGTTCCCGATCAATAATCCTGAGCACCTTGCAGACAGCTTGTTTGCCCTGGTTGAGGCTGGAAAGGGTAGGAGTGAGCACCACCACTAGATAGTAGCAGTTCAGTATGAGATAGAATACCTCAGTCACAGTTTTTGGGCTGTAGGTCTGCTTCGCTGTGCTGCTTGGGCAGACCTGGCTGTCCAACATGCACTAGGACCCGAACCAATAGACTAGGGCGTTCAGAGAGAAGAAGCAGAAGTTCATTGCTCCGATGCTCAGTCCTATTTTGGCGCTGATTCTGAACTGCTTGTCTGCCACTTCCTGCAACTATTTGGCGTATTTTTCGGCCTATCGGGTTTCGGCGTTCATTTGTTTGATAGTTTTGATGCCAAAAAAGGCCTGTTAGCTGAGTTCCCCAGCTTTCTAGTAAATCCGCTTGAACTCAGTGGTTCTGCCCTCATAGCTCTTCAGATAGAAGTAGCCCGCTCCTATTGTAAAAGGCAGCATCCCGAGGCAGACCAGCGAAAGCAGCCATGCGGTTGTGAAGATGTAAACTAGTGTGCCTATCAAACACCCCACTATTTGGCACAGAACTCCCATTTTGTTACCAATGGCAGTCTGAATCATCTCCAAATCATTGGAAAACGACGACAGGACGGTCGTGGGCGCAGTTTTGTCATAGAATTCCAGCTCCTGTCTGATGAGAGCATTAAAGTAGGCCTTTCTGATAGCCGTAGCCTGCTTCTCCGCAATCATATACCACAGTGTGTTCGAAGCAGCATTACACACCAGCATTGATATTCCAAAGTACAGAAACTTGAGACCTACCTCGTTTAGAAAACTGAGGACGATGTCTCCTTAGAGTGAACTCTGGATAACTGAGGTGGCATTTGCGACTTCGCTGGTGAAGATGGGAATGAAGAGACCTGAGGCTGCCGAGAAAAGGGCGGCCAGCAGAGCCAACGCTTTCTCTTTTCCATCCGCATAACTGAAAAACCCACTCATTCCCACATCTTCGGACTATTGGGTGATCTTCTCAGCCGTTGGCGGGAGGACTGGAGCCAAGTCCCGCGCGGGTAAGTGGCTCATGTTGTTGGCAGATTAAATTTTTTCTTCCTGCATGTATTTTTATCTTATATAACTTATCTAGGGCGACATGGGTTGTTACGCGAGATCTACCAAATGAACAAAAAATAGAGGAGTTGAGAGAATCGGGCCTAGGAATAGCTGAGGGAGGAGAGGTAGGACGCAGGTTTGGGGTTAAACGTTTGGTTGTTTGACTTTGCTGCGTTTCGATGAGAACTATCTTGATTGCGGTTACTGGCCTGTAGCTTACTTTTATGCCAGTTTACTCTTATGTTTGGGTTACTTAGAAGCATATTTGGCATCAAATCGACGTTTCATTCAAAAAACTGGAGATAACTACTTTTAGTTAACTCTCAATTCGATGAATTGGCAATTAAAAACTGCTGAAGATATCTGGCTGATAGGCTAACCAATCCACTAATGTTATAATTATTGCTACTACTAGGCATTTCTGGACAAACGGAGTCTTGAATTTGTTGGTTATTTATCAAAAGGGCTGCACCATTCCACCAATCTTGATTCGATGCGCCAGCCCTCAGAGTACCCTTAGATCGTACCTATAACTCACTAAACCATCTCTTTGCTATCCTTTGTTGGGTTGTGGAGACAAGAGATGGATCTGAGTGCTAGGTGTTGTGTGGTACAAAGTTGATTTATTGGTGGGTAGTAGAGGTGGTATTTGTAATTAATAGTGGCAATGCCAGTATTATCATAATCATAATTATATGTCGAGCCAGGATGAGGAGATGCTGGTGGGCTCGCTGGAGACCTACTACCTGCAGAAGAGCGAAAAAGTCACCAAGGAGGAAGCCACTCAGATCGTCAAAATCGCAGAGAGTTACGCGAAAAGCAACCGCGCGCAGCAGTTCGTCAAGCTGACGTTCAGTCTGCTCAAAAAGCACCTCAAGAAGGACAACTTTGCCATCACCTCCAAACGCTTCCTGATTCTGCTGGACGAACTCCTGTAGCTGAGCGCCAAAGTACCTATTTTCAAGGCTTATGCAGGGTAGGTATCAAGGAGCATCGTTGATATATACCTTTTTGTTTTTAGCATGATTTTTCAATATCAGATATTGTAGTCGGTGCTCGACTGGAAAATCTACCGCATGCTCTGGGCCAAACTAATCACTGACGAAGCCTTCGACGCCATCAGGTATTTGCTGCCCCACTCAGGACCAAAGTGGCCGAAAACTTCAACAAGTTCGACCTCAACCGAGGCTTCACCACCTAGAACATCGACAGGATCAAGAAAAGGTACAACAGGAAGGCCTTCACCTAGCCCGAAATCAACAGGTACCTCGATTCCACCAAACTCGAGCCCAAGAAGAGCAGCTCCACTGACCGCCTCCAGGAACCTGGGCTCCACCCTGAGAAGAAGAGGCCTGTCGACACCAAGAGGGCCTCAGTGTCGCCTATCAACCAGAGGCAGAATCCCCATGACAAGACCCAAATCCCCAGGTCATATTCCCCCTCTTTCGAGGTACCAGTAAGAGCCAGCCACTACCAGTAACCCTACCCGCCCAATCCCTACGCCAACCCCATCGACAACTACTACTACCCCCAGCCCAATGCTTCTGAACCCTACTCCAACTACCCGCCCAAACCCGACCTCATGCCCATGGGCTACGGCTACAACAACAATCCCTACATGAACGCCCCCATCAATAGCTACTCTATGCCTGCCAAGCAGAACATTGCCCCCACCCTCAATCCCAATATCCGCCAAAATAACTACCCATATATGCCCCCCAATACTCAGAATGCCTACCCCAATCCTAACGTCATGATTAATCCAGGCTTGGGACCACAGATGGGTCAACAAATGGGACAACAAATGGGACAACAAATGGGACAACAAATGGGACAACAAATGGGTTACAATATGCTCACACCCAATCTACCCAATCCCAACTACAACCTGCCTTCCGTCAATACTGCCAATCCTCTCATGGGTAACTCCAAACTACCCCTCCCCAATCGATCCGCAAGCCCACCCTTCATGCATCCCTAACACAACAAGCCTCAAAGCATCCCATAAACCTATCAGTAGAAATCGCTGTCAGGCAGCAAAGAGCAGAAGATTGCCCAAGCCGAGTACCAGAAGCACTCAGCACCCCCCACTTCTTAAACCTCCGACAGTCTGCTCTCCAAGCATCTCCGCCTGCGCCTCACCAGCCACCTCTACGAGTGCCGAGAGTGCGGACTCTTGGTCCAGACCAAAGAGTTCCTGTCCGAGCACGTCCAGTTGCACCTGCTCTAGGCTCAGAACGAATACTTCCGCAAGTAGTCTGAGAGCCTGGGCCAGAACAAGACGAGCAACCCTCGAGCCAGCCACGGATACCTGCTCCCAGCCGAGGTAACTCTGCCCTAACCCAGCGCTGGATCAGCAGCTGCAGCTCCGAATCCGCCCGTCCCTACCAGGTACCTCCCTCATGAGCTAGATCTCAATCACCGGGCTGAACCGGGACACCGGCAACCGCAACTGCCTCATCTACCACTGCTACTTCTGCCAGGAGGAACTCGCCATCACCTGGTGCCAGGAACTCCAGGACTGGACCCTCAAGGACACCATCAAACTCAGGACCCCTGAGCAGCTCACCGTCTCCCACCTCAGCTGCTACAATCATTTCAATCGCAGGACGCACTCCCCCGATGACACTGCCTCCCACTGATCTTTGTTTAGTACCACTCCTAATCCCTAGCCCTCCCTCCTGCTCATCATCACATTCTCCCTCCATTCCACCCTTCATTCCCTCCTGCTCATCATTCCACTCTTCCATTCATTCCACTCCTCCCCTTCAATGCAGTTCTGACCTCCCTTCATTCTCCTTCTCCCCTTGATTCCAGTTCTCCCTTTTGCCCTTCATTCTAGCTAGTTGATACCGAGGGCATGGTTTGGATAATTATATTGGACTGTTGAGCGACGATGGCGGAGGAAACTATCACGATTTTGCTACCGAAGATAATAAAGGTGGACTTCCTGTCGAAGGTGATGTTGGACCCTGCTGATTTCGAGGCAGGACTGCCCCAAATCAAGCTACCCCAGTTCCACGATAAAGGATTGATTCTGGCGATGAAGTCCAGAAAGATAGGAGTGGCCAAGATGACCGGCTAGGGCTCGCTCAAACTCAACGTACACTACGACGCCCAGGTGCTCAACCTCATTGGCAAGTACGTGGAAGTGAGGGTCATCGATGACTACGAGACGGAGTGGTTGGGGGAGTTCTTCGGGATTGACGTGAAGGGCACGGGCGGGAGCGGCAAGAACAGAGGGTGCAAGGTGCTGCGCTTCGAGAAGAACCACCTCCTAGTGGAGTACTTGTGCGATGCGGGCAACCCGGGCTGGGCCAAACTCTCCAAAAAGATATAAAGACTGCTGTAGACGTCAATATGATGAGTTTACTGTATTATTTAAGGGTTTGTAGAGATGAGGGTAGGGTTATTGTTTGAAAAACTGAGAGAGAGTAGCCTATCGCCTATATAAACAATATTAGATGACCAGAAAATATAAATTTTTGTGATCTATTCAGGTTGGATCGGCTAAGGCGCCTTGGTCGTGGTGCGTAGTTTGGCGAGAGAGGGATAAAACATAGCGGAGGAGGTTGTGTAGGTGAAAGCTTTGAATATAATATGTTCTGTATAACGATTAAGATTTTTGTAGTTAGAGTATAACCAAACATGATATTAAATATATGAAAATTGTGGGCGGACCCGAGAGGCTCTGGACTCCTGAGACCTTGGGCTCACGATAAACGACGTACTTCGGTTGCATCTTGCTGTTCAAAAGTTAAATGGACTGCCGTAGGCCCAGTAAAATGGGAGCCCGGCTCTGGCAGCTGGCGAATGCAGTTATTTTTTTAAATGTTGTGGGGGAGTCTACGGAAGGAAATTATTCTTAAGTTACGGCCCAAGCAGGTTTCGAGCAAAAAGTGAAAGCAGCTCGAGAGGACCTCTGCCAAGAGTTGTGGACTGTTTTGGAATGACTTGGAGGGTGGGGCGGGCGGGAGATGGGTGCTGCGATTTTTTGTGATGCAATTTTAAAATTGGTAAGCAGTGTAAGCTTATAAAAAAGGTGTAAAAAGTGGGAGGGGCGATGTAGTGGCAATATCGAAGGGTTTGTAGGAAAGTTTGCTTTATTATTATGGCAGAATGCGCTCACGCGAAATCTTGGACTTATATTGGAAAAACCCATTACGCATTATAATTTTTATTTAGCGAGAAAAGCCTAACCTGCAAATGACTGAAACCACTCTCAACAAGAGGCAACTCTACAAGAACCAAAAATTATAAGAGACTGATGAGATTTTTTATTGTTAATGCGGCAAAAACTATTTGACTTTTTCGGCCCTCTACCTGCATGCCCGCAACAAACACAATTACAAGTTCACTACAAAGAGATCTCCTGAAGTGTGCAAAGTCGAATCGATCCAGGACAAATCCATCGTCACCTACTTCCTTAGCCCTCAAACCAACACACAATCTCAAGCTCAACCTCTTATAGAAAACAGCCCTTCTTAAAAATAAAATTAGGATGGGCCAGCTCCGAGCTACCTCCTCTAGCTGTAACTCCTCTAGCTGTACCTTGATTAACATCGCGCCTAGCTGAACCTTGCTGAACTCCAGATCCTCGCCCATTTTAAAACTTATCTGCAAAAACTTGACCAGCTTCTTTAGGACTAGGAAATCGATGAAGTCTACGAAGCCACTCTCTGCTTTAATGATTTCTCAGTTTATTACCTCCCCTACTGCTGCAGCACCCTACTGGAATTCCCAGAACACATGTTTTACCTGCAAAACTGTCTCGTGAAATATTGGTTTTGGCTCAAACGTAACAACCACACCCAATGCTAGCTTCTCACCCGCTCACCTTCCCTGAAGAGTCCACTTAGTTGAGCCAAGACCATGATCTTTATTTTGTTGCTTACCCTACTCTTGCCTATAATACCGCACATTTTCTTATTGATTCTTGCATCTCAGCTTTACTTTACCTTTTTGGGGCCTGCCTCGAAGGAATTCATAAAATTGACAGTCCATATGTTCTTTGGAAGCTATTTTTGCATCATTTTTGCAAAACTTTTTTACCTTTTTCTATTCTAAAATGATATTTGAAATGGGGCCAAATTAAACCAAAGTCTTCCTTCAGGCTGTTCCCATCTAAATTAGAGTTTCCAAAAAAGTTGCGACTTTTTTATCTTAGCTAAGCCTCATTTTTAAAACCCAGAGTTCCTTCAAAAAAAGAAATAAATAGTTATAAATCGCTTCGAACATCGCCAAAACTCTACCAACCAGCAGTTTAGATCCAAACTAAGATCGCTAATGGCCCCACATTGTTTTCTAAAATACTTTACTTCATCGATTTATCTTGGATTCAAAAGCCAACCGATTTTATGATAATAGCGCAACAACATATAATAAAATCGCGGCAACTTAGAACAACTATTTTGGGAGACTTTGAAGAGGAATATCAAATTGACGAGCTTTGGAACTTGGGAGATTACTCGATCACTCAGACCATCTTTTTTGCTGGAACCTCGGATCTTTATACAGAGAGAAGAAGAGCGGGGGATAACTAAGAAGCGAAAGGAAGGGAGACGCAAAGAATTTGCGTCTAGTCGGGGGAATTAAAGCTAAAGGAACGCATAGTCTATAGCTTTTAGGGGCATTGCGCTCTGGAAAAATAACGCTAAGTATAGACTTGAAAATGGATTTAAAAAGTAAAAAAATCGAGAAAAAGACTGAAATCTGAAGAAATTAATGGAAATGATAACAATAAATAGTAATCTCAACTATTCTAATTAAGATCTATAGGGAAAAAATTAAGAAGAGGAAATTATGCAAATGATCTTCTTCGTTTCCTTTAATTGAATGATTAACTTTGTTATCTATTCCGTTGGAACAATTTCAATCGACTGTTCACATTTCATGCAAAGTTTCTTTTCTTTTTTAAAAGCAACGATCTAGAGCACCTAGACACATTTGGTTTCAGAGTTACGTAGGCACAGCCGATGGTTGGACAATAATGTTATATCCTCTTTCATCATCTTTTCCTCGTCCATGGAATGTTGGCTTTCTCACTCGATTCCCGATAGAGCTGTGGTTATTCAACACATCATTCCTGATAGGATTATAATATTAATATTGCCTTAGCATGAAGTTGGCTAAACTTATCCGCTTTTCCTTTTCCAAACACACTCGCTACTGCATCGTTGGCGGTGGCTCAGGTGGACTCAGCCTCACTACACACCTCTTGCGGTCTGGGATCCATTCCTCTTAGATCCGAGTCATTGACCCTGCTCCCAATCACTATTATCAACCCGCCTGGACCATGGTGGGTGCGGGCCTATGGCAGATCCTGTCCACTGGTCAGAAGATGTAAGATACTTTCCCTTAAAGCATCAAAGTTATCAACGATAGAGTCAAATTGGTCAAACCTAACTAAAACACTGTGCTTTGCGAGAGTGGAAAAGAGTTCACTTATGATGAGCTCATACTGGGGACTGGACTTCAGCTACAGTACTGGAAAGTGGAAGGACTAAAGTAGGCTTTGGATGATCCCAACTCAAATGTAGCATCTATCTACCAACTCAACTACGCAGAGAAAGTGGCAAAGTTGGGAGAGAAAATCAAGTCAGGAAAGGCGATTTTCACTGAGCCAGCACTGCCCATAAAATGTGCAGGTGCTCCACAAAAGATTCTGTACCTTTGGACTGACAAATGGCAGCAGAAAAAACTCCCCATCGAAGTCTAGTTTATCAAAACAAACGCAGTGATGTTCGGAGTGCCCAAATACTCCAAAACCTTGGAACAAGTGGCAGCAGAATACGGAATAAAGACCACTTTCAAGCATCCCTTGGTGAAAGTGAGTGGCAACAAGGCGACCTTCCAAAACCTCGACTCCAAGGAACTGGTGACCCGCGATTTCGATTTCCTGCATGTTGTGCCACCCATGGGAGCACACTCTTACATCGCTGAGTCAGGACTGGCCGATGCTGCTGGATATGTTGATGTCGATAAGAACACACTGCGCCACACGAAGTACAACAACGTTTGGGCTCTTGGAGACTGCAGTAGTCTCCCCTGCTCCAAAACTGCAGCCGCCGTCTTTTCACAAACTGAGGTCCTCCATGAGTAACATTGTTATAACCTAGCAACCTTCTGGCCATCCGCAAAAATCCGGCAATCAGCACTCTACCCGGCAGCTACGGCGGCTACGCAAGCTGCCCGTTGTTCGTGGGTAAACTGAGGCTGATGCTGGCGGAGTTCAAGTACAACGGAGACATCGACGAGACCTTCTACAGCAACCAGGAGAAGCCACGCTACGAATTCTACTTCTTGAAGAGGTTCATCTTTCCCTTGGCGTACTGGCTGTTCGTACCCCGCGGGCTGTGGGCCGGCAGAAAAGGGATCAGATGGGTTTGATATGGTCTCTATGGATACTACATCATTGCATACTTAAAATACTGAATAGAATGAAGGTTGTGTTATAATAGAGGTATGTGAAAGCAGAGTTAAAGAGGTCACAGCAAAATTCTATACTTTTCGGCACTGGGGACGATATTGAGTACAAGCTGAGTTGCGTTATAGGCGATAGATGCAAACATCCAAGGGGAGCAGCGGGTCCACTCTACCCTCAAAACTGAGTCCTCATGCTCGTCGTAGAGCTTGACAAGGGCGTCTTCTGCTTCATCCTGGATGGAAGAGCTTGCAGAGACCAAACGAAGCAGTCCAACACTGCCATCGTCATAGGCGCAGGCGATGAGCTCATCATGGGAGTGGTTGTACTTGGCATGGGTTAGAAGGTTGTGGTGATCGTCATAGGTTTTGAAGGGAATTGTGCCCTTCCTCAGATCCCAAAACTTGATGGACTCATGGTGGCAGGTCATAAGATTGTACTGTTTGTTGGGATTGTAATCATAGTTGACGATGTTGGCTGACCCCTATGATCTTATAGCATATTTTTCGCTGAGTCCAGGCAGAGTTACTTGTTAGTTTTCTTGTCAAAGAACACGATATCTTTGCCGCCCGAGACGATGGTCGGCATCTCAAAGGTCGGATCCAGCGCAAGCCAAGTAGTCCTCTCCAGCCCATGCCCTATCCGACCTCCCACTGCCTTCTTCTCCACATCGTAGATCTTGATCTACTTGGCAGCAGAGAGATAGATGCTGCTGTTGTCTCGTTTGATTGCCAAACTGTCAATTGCATCTGGCTCAGTGAGCAACACCTCGGACACTGGATCCTGGTCACTTGCGAATGACCCATGGTTGAGTTTGTGCAGAGTGGATTGTCCCTAGTGTTCAGTCACAAAAGCCGACAAATTTTCAGAGTTGTACTAATTGACAGCAAGCTCCTTGAGTCTGCCCTCAACCTTGCGTATCCTGCCGGCTGCCTTCTTGATATTCTCGTCCTCATAGCTGAACAAGCTGAGCGTCGATGAGTTGGGGGCAGTCACTGCGCCCAGCAGCAGCTGTCTTTGCTTGTAAGCTGCGATAAAGACATTCTTAGTGAATGGGTGAGTACCTCTGCGTGCTCGAAGAGGGGGAAGCTGTAGGAATGTATTTCTGTCTGCATATCAAATTTAGTTGTATAATAGTCGCATCAAAATCACTTTGGTTGTTCCTTGGACCCCAAATACTGGTAACTCGGCATCAAAGGGTTCGTTTGGCGCACTGTGACGATACCCTTCTTCAAGGACGAAGCATTGGCTTTTTAGATGTCCTGTGTCTGCAGATAGTTTCTGAACTCGCGGCGTTTCTAAATGGAGGGTGGAGTACATCTATGAAGTGTGATTTGGCGAAAAAGCTGTTGGCCTGAGTGCCCTCAATATCTCTAACGTTGAGACTGAGATTGTTATCACGGTTGACCGAAAGGGGATGGATTCTTTTGACTTCAGCCCCTTTGATTTCGCCATAGTTGGAGTTGAGGGACTGGTCGTCCTGGTCCCGCCAGTGGTACTGTGGTTGGAGAGGGTTCGTCTGTCTGCTGGATTGGAAGATCCCATCCTTGTTAATATCTTTGACCTCCAGCCGAGGGACAGATCTCAGCTGTTTGGTGAGATGCGAAGGTTTGCTCCCTTCTATAGGCTCTTTCAGTATCTCCTTCCCTCGGTTCATCCAAGCCTGAGTCCTCTTACCGTTTATGTCGCTGATTTAGAGGGTGTCTCGGATGAATTTGTTGCCAGGGTCCACCAAAATTTATGAACTGCTAGGAAGCAGGTATTTGGGGCATAGTGGGTTCACAACTCGATTTGATCGGAAATCAGTGCACTTTGGACGGGCACCTTAGATATCGTCGATGAACAATGGGTCCGATTTCTTTTGTATTTGTTTATTGCGTTCGGGGATGGGTTCCACATAAGTGGAAAGTTGATAGTTGACGGTTTTGGGTTATTTGGGTATAAGTTTGCGAGGAACAGTGCCTTCGATATCGTGCATGAGAAATGTGCTCTCGCGAAACATAGAGTAAAGTTATATTTTCTAAATCCTAATACCGCCTATAATAAAAGCCCAACCTTCCAACAAAGCACAACACAACCCTCATCTGATAACTAAGCAAAACAAGCCATCACCCAAAAGTTGACTGTAACGAAGCAGGAGTATGTGTAATGAAGTATGAAGGGAATCACATTTTGCTCAGCCTATTGTTTTTCTTGATGAAGGGGTACTTGTCTCTGTAGTTTTTGTAGAGCTCGCCATGGCCGTCGTAGTTGAAGAACAGTTATTCGTCCACTTCGATGTCCTTTGTAGCGTAGAACCCGATGTAGTACCGCCCTTTGCACAGCACGTTCTCCGACCGCAGATTCTCGTTTTCCCCAACGTTCCCATGGTTGATGAATCGTGTGGCATTGCCCATAAACCTGGCATCAACCACGCCCTCAGGTGAGCTGAAGTTGTAGAAGGTAAGGTCGGCACTGAGACACTCCCTCAAAAGATCAATACTCTGGTCTATGATCTCCCCTGCGTAGACATGAACCAGTTCGTCCTTGAAGATCTGCTCCCCTGCGAAAAGCCCGAGTCCTGCCCCCGGGATGGTGGACCTGCCGATCCTGACCTTCTTGTATCGACCCTCAGTGATCATCTTGTTGCGACACTTCGATTGCTACCTGTAGCAGCCCTAGCAGATCAAAGGGTCACATTCGTGCTTCTGCGTCCAGCAGGGGCACCTCTTTGTGCACTCTTACTTCTTGCACTTGCAGCCCAACTTGCGGATGGGGCACTTCGGACTGCACATGCACCTCGGCATGCAGAATCCGCGCTCGTGGCAGCTGCAGCTCTAGCAGGTCAGGTCATGAGGCTCCTACCCTACGAAATAGTGGCAGCAGGCCGACAGCTTCTGATAAGAGGCAGCAGAATTGTTGTTATTGGGCTTCCTCCTCTGCTTCTTGCCCACCTCAGTCCTCACCTCCCCCTTGCTCACCCGTCTTAGCAACTCCTCCTCACTGAGACACAACTTGCGCTACAACTTGGAGAAGAGGTTGTACTCGTCGACCAGAAACTTGAAGACCATGGAGCAGGTGATGAAGTATTGGTCCTTCTGCGGGGACACGCCCACCAGCATCTTCCAGATCTCGCAAGGGTTGTACCCATGCATCTCGATGGCCAGTTTTATGACCGCCTTGACCACGGGCGAAGTCAGCGCGCCTCTCTTCTTGGCCTGTATCTCATCCCAGTCCTTCCTCTCCAGCCTGCGGTAGCACTGGTTCCTACAAGGATCATCCAGCTGGAGTCTGTCATTGATCCTGAACTCCTTGAACATCCCGCAGATCTCCAGCGCCTCCTGCAACTTCCTCTCCTCACTTATCACGTTCTGCGGGGAGACAAACTTGTACTCTTTCTGAATAGGAGTGAGATTACATTTTTGGCCAGGTAGTCGTCCTCGTGGTCTCCGCAGTCGTAGAGCAGACAGATGCTGCAGAAGAGGTTCTTCATGGTCTTCGGCATGCTCACTTCGTTTATCTGCTACCCAGCCTCAATCGAAAAGGGCATCAGCAGTTCGCTGGGCGTGTCATTGAAGTATCTGGAGGCCGAAATCACCCTAGGTAGGGGTATGGGTACCTATGGAAGAAGACGTTCAGGTTGCAACCACCTCCGTACTTCTGGTGCAGTTTGGGCAGCAGAGGAGTGCCCAGCTTCTTGAGCTCCAGATAGATCTCAATGGAGGCGATGCTATCGAGTGGACAGAGAAACCGTTTGAGACAGTTCTTCCAGCCATACATCACACTGCTCTCAGCCTTACAACTCTTGATGTACTCACTGATCTCCCCGAGGAGCAGGTCGCGGTCGTTGAATCTGCCCTTCTCTTCCAGATGCTTCAAGAAGGGGAAGGTCCACAGCAACTCGCTGTCGATCCGAGTGTGCGTGCGCAGGGGGATAAACGACGAGTAGTACGAGTAGCAACCCTCGAAGGAGATGGGGTCACTCACACGGACGCTTCTGCTTGATTTCATACCCCGCAGCATCTTCAACCCTGCCTCTTGTTAGGCCGCTTTGAGAGCGTTGTCCTGAGCCTTTGTCGCGTGCTACTTGATGGCGGCCTTGTTGGCAGCATAGAGCTGAGCTCTGAAATCGGTCTTCCAGTTGGTCTTGCGGACGGGGACTGGTTTTTTGTTGTCGAGCGAGATGATCATGGTGCAAGTAATAGTGAATTATTGCGCTATGCTTGGTTTATAAGATCTCGCTTCAAATCTATATAACACAACCAGAGTAATAACTATAACCTACTCAGAAGAAACTAACAGTTATTGTTGTTGGAAGTTACCTGCCTCCTTTGCTGCTCGAGGTGGGACTGAACCTGATGAATGGTGACGTTTTGATAGGTCATTAGGTCCGTCCATTTTGGTGTAGATGCTGTGTGCAATATCAAATTGGTCGATTAGACCTCTCTCATCTCAAAGCCATCTTCCTGAATCTACCCTCATCCCCGTCTTAACTATAATATAATAGCGAACATGATCAACCTCCTCAATCAAATCAAAAGGACCAGTTCCTTGCTTAGATCTGTCCAGTTTATGTTCCATCGCAAGCCACGCGCACCCGAAGTACCCACCCAGGCCCAATTCCTTTAGCCCTTTAGTATCAACCATCTCAGGGATAACCCTGGATCCAGGTATGAAGCCAAACGTCTCGGACGTGGACCAGCCTCCGGCAAAGGGTAACTCTCTTCCCACTCAGCAAAACTTCGGGCAGAGGTATGAAAGGTCAAAAGTCACGTTCAGGTGGAGGCCCTCACGTCCGATTCGAGGGTGGCCAGACTCCCCTTCAAAAACGACTGCCAAAATACGGAAGGGTCATCCGCAAGTAAGCCTGTGCTAAAGCAGACGACCCCTCTAATACTTGAACTACGTCAATTTGGAAAAGATTGACTATTATGTGAAGTTGGGAGTGTTGAACCCTGCCTAGAAAATCACCATCAAAACCTTAGCCGATACCGGCATCGTCAAGGACGTGACCTTTGGGGTCAAGATTTTGGGAAGGGTACCCATTTCGATATCAAGGGCGCTGACCGCATAACCTACCCCTTGCATTTCTAAGTGACAGACGCAAGCAAAACAGCGATTGATTACATCACCAAACAGGGCGGCTCAGTCTAACTCGTCTTCAGAACACTGCTCAAGCAAAGAGCCCACATCAACCCCGAGAAATACCCACTACCACTCTAATAACCCATCCCTCCGTTCTGGCGAGTGAAGAAGCTGCGCAGACTGTAATAGGCCAAGGGTCTCCCGATCAGCTATCGTAAACCCAAGTGGCTGGTGTAGCATCTGAAGAAGGAAGCGTCCACTCAACACAAGCGACCTTAGAAATCGACGTTTGTGTACCCAGTGCCGATTGTGGAGAATTCCGGGAAGATCCGGAAAAGGAAGCCTAAGGTCTACCGCAAGGTCAGCTACAATTTGCCGTGATGCAGCACTCTAATTTATGTTATGCCAACCCTCCACTCATGCCACCCTCCCCTCTTATCCAACTCTCAGCTCAACTCACATAACACTCCTACTATGCCATTGCTGGTGGCAGTTCAGAGCAAACTAGTTTCACTACGAGCCAAATGAGTGAATCTCCATAATCGGCAGTTGATAAGTGGGGTGATTATGGTTGAACAGCGTATCTGTTAGGATTTGTGTGGAATAGACCTTCGTTTTTGGGTTGAGTTGGGTTAATACATGCTAAGTGTTGGAATCTGCAAAAATAACGTTATTACCTGAGTGGGACATGGGTTGGCTTAAGCCATAGAAATATCTAAAGCATGTGCCAAAATGAATGTTGCGTGCACAACTCAGCCAAAACACAAGTTGCAGCCCGATTCCCATTTTTAAAAGCGAGGATCCATTAATCTTTTCCACGGCATATAAAACGCGACAATAACATAGCAAACGTTATAATCGAATATAATGAACATTGAAGAGAAGAAGCTCATCAAAGAGGAAACCAAGGAACTGCTCTGTGTCAGCTGCCAACGCTTCTACGGCAACCCTGCCTTCAACCAAATGTGCTCCCAGTGCTACAAAAAGTACCCCTTATGTTATTCAGAAACCAATAGACCATCACTCCCAAAAAGGGGGAAAGCTAAAAAGTGGAACTGCCTGTTTTGGCGCCGAAGAAAGAGTAGAGCAAAGGCGAGGAGGAGAAGCAGGAGGTCAATAAAGACAGATGCTCGACCTGCAGCCGGAAACTGAAGCTTTTAGGTATCGAGTGCAGGTGCGGCAAGTTTTTCTGCAACAGCCACCGCCTGCCCGAAGACCACGGCTGCGGGTTCAACCACAAAAATATGGGGAAGGAGGCTCTCAGCAAGCAGGTGTTCAAAGTTGACAAGGCCAAGATTTCATCCATCTGATTTTGTATCAAAATGAACCAAAAATCATACCCTTTTACATCCTCCTTTTAACCACCCACTTACCCACACCTATCATCCACTCTAATGCAGTTTCCACTCATTTCTCCGATAATGCCTCGAATTGGCAATTAGCAGTTAATGATGCCAACAACCCATCCCAAAACCACCATTTCATCCAAAGCTGCATGTTCTATAATATAGCCTTATCCAGCTGTATAGCGATGGTGAGTTGCCCTTGATTCTATATTATCCACCCATGTATTAAAGTATTATCCCTCGTGGCAGTCCAGAATATATATAATCGCCGATGGGAAACACCCCAGGTTGTAACGCCTGTTAACCCCTCAACAGAAACCAAAACGAAATCATCTTCAATATCTAAACTAGGCCCTCACCCACCGATACCAGCACTTATGAACACAACATCACCAAACTATTCATCAATGGGATGGGGCAGCCAGGTCTCTCGCGCACCACCCCACCCGTCCTTTCGCAGACCCACAACCCAAGGTTATAGGGCTCACTAGTACTCGAGAAATAGCTGCCGACCGATGAATGCGAATTCCGTATGGGACCACTACATTAGACAGTGCGTTCGTAGCCACTCAATATAGAACACAGCGTCAAGGTGCCTCTGGCCAGGATCTCCAGAACCCATGAGCCAGTGTCCAAGTGATCGCCAACACACCATTCATCAACCTTGATCGCATCAGTAAACCTAACATAGCAATCATTGCATGGCTTAGTGGGCACTGCTGCAACTGGCAGTGGGTATGTGGTGGGTATTGAGGATGTGGTGGGTATTGAGGATGTGGTGGG
>Ga0316217_10002145_pt1 | contig 24271 bp, 11 predicted proteins | sample 1anoAmetaG_FD_203633 | JGI IMG/M metagenome (GOLD analysis project Ga0316217, IMG submission 203633) | Freshwater microbial communities from Trout Bog Lake, Wisconsin, USA - 1anoA | ecosystem: Environmental > Aquatic > Freshwater > Lake > Hypolimnion/Profundal zone | place: USA: Wisconsin...
GTACTCTACCGCAAATTCACCCAAATCGTCAACTCCATCGAAATCTTCATGCACAACGGGACGTCCAGGTTCATCCTCTTCTACGATCGCAGGTACCTCGACCTCTTCATCAACTACTTCCAGAACATGTACAAACCTCTCAAGGTACTCAGGTAGCCTGCCAAGGAGTTCGCACAACTTGGTTTCACCTAGAAGTGGGTTGAAGGTCGTCTTTCGAATTTTTAGTATATCATGAAGCTCAACAAATATAGTGGTAGGACTCTTAATGACCTTAACCAATACTACATCTTCCCTTGGGTGCTGAGAGATTATTACTCTTCCAAAATCGATCTCAGTGACCCCTCTGTGTTTAGAGACCTCTCCAAACCCATGGGAGCTCAGAACCCGGCTAAACTGGCCAGATTCAGAGAAACATTTAGACAAAGTAAGGGAGGTATCTTCTACGGATCCCATTACTCCAACTAGGGCAACGTCCTCTATTTCATGGTAAGACTATAGCCCTTCAGCAGCCTACGTAACTTCTGCATAACTTAGAACGAGATCTACAATCCGGACAATTCGACTAGCCTGACCGCCTCTTCAGTTCAATCCAAACAGTTTGGTAAACCATCATGAACCCTTCCAATCAGGCTGATATCCAGGAACTCATCCCCTAGCTATATTACATGCCTGTGCTGCTGAAAAATATCGGAAACATCGATTTAGGAGTGACTTCGATTGGCTAGAATGTTGGTCATGTGGCTTTGCCTCCTTGGGCTTCGACTCCGGAGTAATTTGTGGTCACCATGCGTGCAGCTCTTTAAAGCGATTAAGTGAGTGAAAATCTTCATCTGTGGATTGATTTGATTTTCGGTAAGCACCAATTAAGCTAATAGAAAAACAATATATTTTTAGACCACACCTATGAAGAAAAGGTGCAGGAGAAGGTTAAATAACTTGCCTCTAGGCCAGAATAAATTTCAAAAACCTTGGAGCAAGTCCTTTATTATGGCCAATGCCCTTCAAAGTTGTTTAGCAAAGAGCACAAGCCTAAGAAAAGCAATCCAGACTCAGGCCCGAGAAAGACAGTTTTTCAAATAAAAAGACCCCTTTCGCAAACATAAAGCCAATCTAACCACGATTAAGCATTAGTGAGTAAAGGCTGGAAATTCAGCCAAATTCACACCTAAAACAATAAGTTTTACCTGTAGCTGTAAAGGACAAGCCCCAAAAAAGAATACTCATAGGTTACAATTGACTTTTCTGCTACTTTCGAGGAACTGAAGGAGAACTTGGAAAGTCCCAAAACATTGGTCAGGCGTAGATAACAACCAAACAAGTTCAATTACTAGCAAAATAGCTTCACTCTCGACAACTTTTGCCTAAAAAATAATGGTGAAATCATACTGGCATTAGATACAACTTTCACTTATTAGCACACAAATGTAAATTAACTCTGGATCGTATGCTACGGGATTTCAGGGCTGAGAGTTTACAACTGGCAGCAGGAGTAGCATTGGAAGTGGGAAAAATAAGAAGTGAGTTCAGTGCATCTCTAGGCCACAAGAATGATCTTTTCGACCCCTACGGGAAAAGTCTGCTTCTACAGCTTCTTTGATAGTCGCCTGCAAGAGACACAAGCTATCAAGTAATGCTGCGCTATGCAGATACAAGTCGTCAGCTTCCCGAGACTGCCCTCAAAAATGTGTAGAAGTACTTCGTTTTTAATATAGATCACACTCTATACAAAGTGTTGTGCGTCGGGGATGAGCAAAAAGTGACCATAGTTGGCCATACCTTTGTATAAACACTGAACTCTAAATCTCTTGGCTTAAATCGCTGAGGCTGCGTTCAAAATGATAAGTACAAACATTTTTAAACATGAGCTTCAATCAATATCAAACTCTTGCTCTGTCTTTCTTTGTTATTTTTTTACCTCCTCTTACTCCTCGGCTGAAGCATCTCGAGTGACGTGTGACTGAAGCTTGTCTTTCTTGCGTCTCCGTTTCTTCTTGGACTCTGTGGTTGTATTGACATCTTCATCTTCTTTGGATATTTCAATTTTGTTGGGATATTCAATCTAGTTGGTCGAGCCTGAAGGATCTACCTTCGTGTCCTTGGCTGAACCGCTTTCATTTTGAAAAACCTCAAACTCTACATTACTTGCTGCTCTTTTGCGTCGGCAGTAGCAAAAAATGCCCGTTATCAGCAGAAATAGCCCGAAAATGACAACTACTATCACTGCCAAGTAATCGTCAATCAAACTATTCAGTAAGCGGGGTTGATTGATGTAGCCTTGAAGCTAAGTTCCAGACATTTAAGTTAGTATAATACTTTTAAATGCAAGCAGTAGTTAGACTTAATTACGAACAATAACCTTTTGACACTTGAAACCTTGACAACCGTTGAGGAATGCGCAAAACCCGTATTGAAAAGTAATGGCTTTTAAGTGGATCTGAAATCTTTCGTTTTCTATTTTTAAGGATTACGATGAGCTGAGCTTAAGAGCATTCTTCAATCAAATTCTCTGGTTTCTTTTATTAGTTTTTTGAATGATGGAGTTATTAGATTTAAATAAGAATGTTCAATATTGATATTATTCGGGTTCATTCCCTTTTATTTGTCTAATGAGGTCGCTTTTACGAATGCTCAACTCTTTGCTACCTTGGAAGATGCTGGTATAAAGTCCCTTCATCTTGGTTTTAAACTCCTCGAAATCCCTTCGCAAATCTTGCATCTAGGCAGAGGCACCTCTTTGTTCAGTCAGCTCCCTCTGCAACTCCTTGACTCTACTATCGATGGCTCTTTGCTTATTGGTTTGGGTTTCTTTGAGTTTGCTCTAGATGCGCTCCTGCGGTGATTCAGACCAGTTTCGATTGTACATTTAAATTATAAGAATAACCTTCAAAGCAACTTGATTGTCACTTGCAAAAAGCCAATTTAAATTTGGCATCCTTTGCGCAGATGGAGGACCAAGGTGAAGAAAGCTAGGCCCAAATTATTAACAACCGTTGAGCCTTTTTGATTATAATTTGATAAATTTAATCGTTAGTTATATGACAATGACTCACAATTTCAAGAAATACATCAAGCAGGAGTACCACCCACTCATGTAAATCTGGCCTTAGCTAGACCTTCCGTCAAATATAAAACCAACTTCACCAACTGCATTCTCGAAGCCTTTGAGCAGAGAGGCTATGAAAAGGTAGAAAACGATTCTTGGGATATCATCTGGAGCGAAAAATAATTCATCCCCGAGCTTTACGAGAAGAAGTTGGCTGCACACCAGAAAATCAACCACTTTAGAAATTATTATTAGCTTTGTAGGAAGGATCAGCTCATAAAGAATCTCAAAAAGCACAAAAAAACTTTGTAAAAGTAGGGCAAAACGCAAGAAGCCAACACGTACATCCCTATCAATATAGTTACACCTTCTACCCCCAAACCTACGTTTTACCAAGCGAATACTTCATATTCGCTGACTAGTTCAAAAGGCTGCAAAACACATAACAAAAAAATGTTTGGATCATGAAGCCGACTAGCAAATCGCAGGGGAAAGGCATTTTTTTGTTCAATAAACTCAATCAAGTCTCACAGTGGGAGAACCACTCTGCGTAACCTTACATCGTTCAGCGGTATATCAGTGACCCATTGCTTATAGGCGGCAAAAAGTTTGATATCCGTTTATATGCCTTAGTCACTAGTTATTCGCCTCTTACAATCTACTTCTACCGAGGCGGCTTTGCCAGATTCACTCACAGCAGATACGACTAAAACAAAATACAGAACTCCGAAATACATCTCACAAATGTAGCCATTCAGAAGCTGGCTGAAGGTTACGATTAGACGAATGGAGGCAAATGGTATATTGAGGGATTAAAGCACTATCTTCTCTCTAAGTATGGTCAAGAAAGTTCAAACGGATGCTTTCTGAAAATTCAGGAGATCATCAAAAAGACGTTGGAAGCTGTGCAGAAGCTCATGGCTTCAGATAAGGACAATTCGTTTGAGTTGTATGGCTTTGATATTCTTTTAGACTCAACTCTTGAGCCATGGCTCATAGAAGTGAATGGAAGCCCTTCGATGACTGCCAATACTCAAAAAGACCGCTAATTCAAACTTAACCTCCTGGACGACACACTGACTGTGATTGATATGGAGCACTTGTAAAGATTGTATTACTTAGTTTGTAAGGAAATGAAAAGCAAATAGGAGGTTTTGATTTGATTTTTAAAGAGAAGCCTAATAAGAAAGATTTTTAGAGTCAAAAAGTCAGCTTTTTAGGAACTCTCAATGACAGGGCAGAGAACCTCAAAAAACTGGCCAAAAATCATTCAGCTCGCTTGAATTTGCTCTATGAGGGGCAAAGATAGATCCAGTAAAAGAAGAGAGTCATGTCCAGTGCCAACAATACGACTTATACAAACGCAACTAAAAGGAATATTAACATGCCAGCTAAGAGAGCCAACCCCCAAAATCAACAAACAAAAGGCTTGCACAACAACAGTCAGCATAATATCACTGTCAGTCGCACAAACCCTCCAAAGCCAAAAGATTTTGTAATAAAACAAAAAATAAAGAGAGAGTACACAAACTAGAATGAGTTTCAACATTGATGCTTTTAATATTTCTACTTTTATCATGATTAAAATGAAAAAAATGAAAATGCTATGGTATGGTTTTAGTTTAAATTGCTCTATTTCTGTTATCAATAAGGCTTTTTTAAGGAGAGAACATATCTTTATTTTTGTATCACTTGAGTATATTTAAGAAATATTATTCAAATGCAATCATTTCTTCTTTTAGATTTCTTTCTTCAAATTCTTCTATGAAGTGATATGCTCACCCATGCTTTTTGAAACTTTTTTCAACTTCTGCTAAGATTTCATATCCTGACTCTATTGAAACTCATTTACAAACGATAACTATTCTTTGCTGAAACCATCTAAGTTTTATAAAACTGGGTCAATCCATCTCTTGTAAACGGAAGTTTAACGTACGAAGGCCTAAATATTGAAAGATTTAAGTGCAAGACTGTTGAAGATAAAGGTATTCCACTGATTTTTCTAATATTCACTCAGTAGCCTTTCTTTGATAGGCAACAAAACCTACTAAAGGTGTGAGTACAATTCCAACTAATGCGTTACTTTAGCATTTTATGCTACCAAATACTAAATAGTCTCTTCATACCTATTCAGCTTCTATTTAAGTAGCTGGTTAGTCTATAACAGCATATCTTCGATTACTTTCCAGTAATAACTTATTAGTTTTTGGATTAATCTATCTACCTAGTCAAACATATCCAAATTTTACCATTACTTTACTAGCTTTTCATACTAATCTTGGCTTTTAAAGGTTTGCAGCAGTAGGCTTTTATTGCCACCGAATGTACTCTGACATAGGATGTTCGTTATTTTCATCAGCTTTGTCTTTGTGCTCAAGCTTTGTTGATTAGTAGCGTTTATGTTCAGACTCGTTCTTTATGTCGTACGGGTATGAAGAGTAAATTTCTCAAAAGACTTTTTCCTTTCCGACTTGTCTTTACTGTTGTATCTCTGAGGTGAATGCTTATTTTCATTTTTTTTCTCATTCACAAAGTGCTTTGCAATATTGGAGGAAGAACTTGCCGAGGGTTCGCAGAGTTGATACTTTTTTTTGAAATTTTTAGAAAAGACTTCGAACTTGTAAGGAGAAATCTCTACTGCGTTTGGCTTGCTTGTTTTTATTTATTGGCTTATCTGCCGCTCATGACTTTTCATTATTGACTAATTTATAAAACAAAATGATTAAAACATTCATTTTAAAGGCTTTCATATGATCTTTATTAGGATCATTATGAGAAACAATCTTTTGGATGTAGATGACACTAATGGAGATTTGCGAAACCTAAAAATCATTTCAAAATAAAGGAATAAATGATTCGAATCAACTGTAATACTTTATCAGTCAAATCTATCTAAGTTTTCCTATAAAAATTCAGCCTTTTGAAGGAAAGTAAGAAGATCAAGAGTTACTCTTAATCTTAGAAGTTCTGAAATATTACCCATGCTCCAAATGAACAACAATCTCAACAATTTAGAACAATCACTATTCTTTTTTCTATTCGACAGTCAAACCATTAGCCTTTAGCAACTACTTAATCCTTTCCTAGCTGATATTAGTGCCTTGGATTTGTTCCTACATGTTGAATGAAATTGACACTAATTCAATCTTCTTGGGTGAAGGAGTAGTTGTCTCCATGGTCTTTACTAAAGTTTTCAAAGCAAACCCTAATCCTTGCTCCAAAGTCAAATCATCTTTATATTACTGTTTGAGGAAAGAGTTAGCCGCAATATGGTTGCTACCAATGGCCGTAGCCTTCCATCCTGCGTAGTTCCCTGAAGGGTCAGTTGAGTAAAGCTGGAATTTACCATTTTTGTCATATCCAGCAAACAAGAAAGCAGCTCCAAAAGGTCGGGAGCCTCCAATTTGTGTGTAGTATTGCTTAATATCGCAAATATAGACAACAATCTCCTCAATGGGAATACTTGATCTGTATTTGACTCTATGATTCTGAGTAACCACTGAACTACCTGAGCATACTCTCTGAGCAAATTGATCAGATAATTTGCATCAGCTGACAGGCCAGAAACAACGCAATAGAGATGCTTGTCGATTGCGTACATTTTTTATGAGATCTTACTTTGCTATAAAAGGAAAGATGTTTCGTGCTTTTATGTGGCTAGTACAACTCCTTCCTTTGTGACTATTCCTGAGTTGAATACACCATACCGATCGATGAGCCAGTTTTGTTGATAGCCTCAACTGCATACTCGATTTGCTGTAGCCTTCCATCAGGAGTAAAGGTAGTGGTTCTTGAGTCGTATCTTCGTGACATTTAAAAAATATTTAAATCAATCTTAATAGCTAAATCAGTGAATTCACCCATCAGCATCTTATTTTATCATAGTTTGGATGTGCTTATGCCCCAAAGCTAAATTTGCTATTTTTTTGAAATCCTAAGATGATTATGAAATTTTAGATTCTGAAAGTCCAAAAGATTTGCGAAGTCATAAGACCTAAAATATGTTTTTTGGCTGATCTCTCACAATTGATTCAGCTAAGATATAAACTATTGAAGTTTAATACTTAAAAAGGGCTAAATCTAGCTACATCTTCATAGTTTTTAGAAATTATGTAAAAGTACTGCGCCTCAAAATTCCATCATCATCTGGATTCAGCATTAATCAAGATTCGCATTATAAAGATGTCAAAATCGAGATTTCTTCTTAATTCATATTTTTAGAAGGATCTTGCAAAAACGCTTAAATGTAACTTCTAGAATTTATATTCGGAAAAACATCCACAAAATTACAGCTCACCTAACATCGATACTTGATTCTTGAAGAGGCAGACAAATCACAAATCCTAAAAAGTATCTAAATCTGAATTTCTAAATCCTCAATCTTGTTATAAAGTAGTAGTGATAGTTCATACTTTAGAATAAGTTTTATAGCATAGAAAACTTGACTTCTATCGATGGACGTCGAAAATAGAAACTTGAAACTCTTCTAGCCGATCAAGGATGAGCAATCAAACTTATATCTACATCAAGCACCTTCTATAGTTGGAGCGTTTTCTCTTTAGCTAGATTAGGAGCCTTATTTAGGCCTTAGTCTTTATAAAAACGCGTTATTACTTAAAGATCAGTTCAAAAACTATCATTTTCTTAAACTTTAGTTTGAAATCAAACTCTAAATTCTTTATCTTCGAAAAGTATGTTTGGTTTTATTTGAAGAAAGATGTCACATCAGAGATAATAGGAATCAACCTTTACACGGAAACGAATGATTAAGTACATCTTTATGGGTCTGATGCAGCCAAATTCGCGTTGCCTTTGGGAAAATTATTGAATATGAAAGGATTCCACGAAATGTTCAGACCAATCAAAAAACTAGGAAGGGGAAATTTCGCCACTGTCTACGAAGCTGAAAGAATTACAGATCAGCAAAGATTTGCAGTCAAAGCTTTCAGCAAATAAAACTCATACAGTGCGAAAAATGGCAAATAAAGCCTAATGAATGAACTTTCGTTGCTTAGGGCCATCAACGTCTAACCTCACCCTAATGTCTTAAGATTATAGGCAGTATACTAATCCTAGAATTCTATATACGTAGTGCTGTAACTGTTAGAGGGCTAAACTTTGCTTCAAATAATCAAAAACAAATCAGAAAACACGTTGAGCAACAAAGAAATCAAGACAATCATTGAAGGCCTGGTGAAAGGGATAGATCATTTGGTGAAAAACAGAGTTATGCACAGAGACCTAAAACCTTAAAATGTCATGATAAGGCAAAACTGTCTGTAGCCTGTGATTGTTGACTTCGGGCTTGCTACAAACGTTGATCTGCCTGAGTATTTGTTCTTTCGCTGTGGGACCCCTGGGTATGTAGCCCCTTAAATTATCATGCTTACTAAGTCAATTCATTTGGAACCCACTTGTGATATGTTTTCTTTAGGAGCCATTTTTCACTTCCTCTTGCTCAACAAGCCTCTTTTTGCAGGTACTAAGTATGAGTAGGTCTACACAAATAACAAGTAGTTTAAAATTGTGTTCGAAAAATAGGTATTCCATAAACTTGGAGCTCACTGTCGTGATTTACTATGTAAAATGCTTATAATAAACCCCAGCAGAAGAATAAGTCCTACGGCAGCTTTGCTGCATCCCTATTTTAACTAAACTTTTTAATAATGCGCACCTAGTTATACTCTAAAGACTCTCGACTCTGCAGCTAATAACGAGAACAGTCCAATTGGGAGAGACAAGAAAAAAAAGAAACGATTCTTTTTCTTTTGACTTTTGATATATATACTGCTAAATAAAGTTTACTCTGCAAGAATAGAAAAATAAATTAAAGATTCGAAATCAGTAGAAAAATCTGAAAAGACAGTTTCCAATTTATTTGCTGGCTTTGGATCAAACCTAAACTCTAAGTTAGGCTGGGATAAGGTGACTCTTCAACTAGCTTCGAAAATGCTAGCAAGCTGATTTCTTCTTTTTGGAAGAAATCACTAAAAGTTAGCTTTTGATGATATTAATTATATTATGAATGTAGAGATGATTGGGCCTATTTAGCCTTGGGGCGATTAAAATAGCCATATACCCTAAAAACTGTTCCAAAAAAGGGAAAAACTCCATACGCAGATCAAAAATAAATTGGATCAACTCTGCAAAACAGAGTAGTCTATTGAGCGCAAGCTTAAGACTGAATAAAATGGACTCACTTTCCGCAAGACCAGGAAAAACTTCTAAGAAAGAATTTTCACTTTAGATTTCAAGCGTAATAAGTAGGCGAACTCCAATCTAAGAAAGGTTTTGTGCGGATCAGGAAGATAGGAAACTGTACTAGTTGGAAGGAGAAAGAGCAAAAAGTTCATTTAGATCAACTCTCTGAAGAAGAAAATAGTGGACTTTGACATCCATGAGAGTCAGCCCACCCAATCCTTGCATTTTTCCAAGGTTTTGTAGAAGAAGCTATTCTCATAGCACAAACTCAATGATCTCAAGTATCGGCTTCAGTAAAAAATCAAAACGAATGACGAATCTTTGGTCGTGAAAAAAGCTAATATCTCCTACAAGCCCAAGAAGAAGTCAGAGAATAGCCTCTTTTTCAGTACAATAGCCAACATCAAGCAGTAAAAAAGTAAATTCGCAGACTCTCAATTCTACACACTGGGTGACTAAATTCAAGTGGAAAGAAAAATGTTCTTAAAAAAGAACAGAAAGTTCAGAAGTTGGCAAAATCTGACAAAGCATACCTTTTCAATGAGCAGCACTAGCTTTGTCAGCCAAAGAAATTTTATGTTTAATTGATTAAATGAACCTCTGTTATACTAACTCATATAAGAAAGCTCTTTTTCCTTTCATTTGCAAGGCTAGAAAGATGCTGAAATGTTATTAATTAAGATTATAAATGTCTGCAGCAGTTTGCTGTTGCTGCCTATGCTGCGCTGAAATCTCAACGGCTTGTACTAAGCTACTTGGCTCAAGAAGAGTCACCCAACTGGGTTATGTGCTGCTTGTAGTCCTATTCGTCATCCCAGTCATCATAATCACTTAGATCCTGACACAACTAAACAAGTTCATAAATCTGACTCCTTCGTAATCTCTGTCTTATTCAGTGCAGTTGTTCTCCGCATGTCTTTATGTCTTTTTGTTCTCTTCTTTTTCCTTTTGCTCATTATGCTGTGTAGAAATAAGCTATCCCAAGTAATCAACTAAGGTCTCTTTTGCGTCAAGCTTACAGCATTGATTGCTCTTTTTGTGGGATCTTTGTACCTTCCCACGGGAATCTAAGGAATTTACGGTTCTGCTGCCAAAATTTGTTCAATCGTCTACACAATAATCCAAACGATCATTTTAATCGACATCTTCTATCTTTTGGGTATCAAGCTGGTCCGCAGATACGACTAAACCTAGAGCTACTGTGCAGCTGGGGTGCTAATAGGTTTTACCCTCATCTTTTAGACTCTTGCTATCTTTTTGAATATTCTGGCTTACATCAATTACGGCAAAGATCAATGCGGATAAACCACCTGGGTCAGCATCATTACTTCAATCGTACTTGTTTTGCTTCCAGCTGTTCAGCTTTTAGGCTTCAATCCTCAAAATAGTCTCTTTACAACTGCCCTCGTAAGTTTAATAGTCTCATATCTTTCGTTTGCAGGTCAGGAATATTATGGAGATGGATGTCAAATACGTCTGACTCCTTTGGGATACTCAATCGAAGTTGTGGTTAGCTTGATTTTGTTTGGTTTGACTACCTATGGTACTATAATGGGAGGATTTAGCTAAAATGAATACGAAAACAGTCAACCAAATAACTAGCAGTTGATCAAAAACGCAGTTTAGATAAAACCCATCTCTTCACAGTAAACTGACTCAATCAAAGAATATGAAGAAGGTTGGGGTTGGATACGTTGGCATTTCTTCATGTGCTTAGGAGTTATGTATCTAGGCATGGTCTTCAGCAACTGGCTATCAACAGACCAGATAGGCAGAAATCTGAGGGGCAGTCTTTTTGTGTTTTGGCTCAAAGCTGCAGCCAGTTGGCTTACTGCTCTGTTTTATATTTGGACTATGATTGTGCCTAAGTTGTTTCCAGAGAGAGATTTTAGAATAGAGTGATCTTAAAATATGCCTATTTATTTGTTTTAAACTAAAAAAATGGAATTCGCCTGATTTAGCAATTCCCTTAAAAATCTGAAAGCAATCTTAGCTTCAAATAACGTCAAAAGATTCTATGCCAGTTGACAAACATCAGTTCTCAATAATCCAGCATGGATGAATCAAATAAGCGAATAAGATCAGCTAAGGATGATGTTATTGATGGGAATGAATAGCAATTTGACGATGTAGCCAATGCCTCCCATAATCGCGAAGCCAATTGCGCATGAAGTTGCGATTTTTTTGAACTCTGAGTCTAAAACTATGTACATGTCATGTCTGGCTTTTCGCAAACGTCCAAGAATCTTCTGCTCTCGCCGTAGAAATCTTTTAGGCCTTACACTGCTCCTTCAATCTCTTTGTTCATCACTGATATTATATTATAACGTGGATTATTCTAACATCCTATAATCACAGCTTTTGGCCAAAAGATTTCATTTAAAGAATTTAAATACGCTTTTAAGCATTTGGGTCAAATATAACTATTTGATTGTTTTGCTTAGCTTTAAAATGATTCTTTTTATTAATGAATATACTTGCAGCCGATAAAGAACGCCTTCGAAAACTCATTTTGTCGTTTCCCAACAATCAAACTCATGAGAATCTACTTTCCTCTGAATTCGACGACAGAGCTGTGTCAAACATACCTAAATCTACCATAAACCGTAAGCATAAAATGATAATCTTCAGCGATTAGACTCTTCTTCAGAGTCAATAAACCAAAAGATAGCTGTTGAAAAGTGAAATTAAGGAATATGTACGGCAAAGCTTCAAAAAACCATAAATAGAATAAAAAGCACCCTCGAAAGCTTATAATTAAGATCAAAGATAAGGTTCAAATACTAGCCCCCTATCAAAGTTGCCTCAAAAACCCTCTCATAGTTCACATAGAGCAAAAAAAGGAGTTTTTGGAAACCTAGCTAGCAGTTAAAGCTAGATCTTCATTCAAAAGTAAGGCTATGCTAAACTAGAGTCTTGAATAACATTTGTTGTGTTGGAACTTGCGAAATATCGAAAGAATCTCCCAAGAGAAGTGTCAGTTTTCGCAAAAGAGTCTACAACAGTCCGAACTTAGGCAGAAGCAATGTTCAGAGCAGCGCTTTGAGCTAAAGAAAACACAAAAGGGTATTTAGGGAAAACAGCCAAAAAGAAGGGGAAGAAAGCAACCCTGAGTGTGAGGTGCTGAGTATCGAACCTTGGCAAAACGAGTAAGACTTCCAAATCCAAGAGTCTTTCTACCGCAGAAGGCGACTACCACTAAAATGAAAAATGCTCAATACTCTGAATGATATGCATATGTGAGGAGATCAATACTCTTATTTTACTTCCTAAACTCTCAAAGCTGAGTTCGTGGTTTCTTTGGCCACTGCCGAAAAGCCATTTCCATTTTATGCTATTTCCAGCGAATAGGATATCTCAGAGTAATGCTATACGATCTATCGCCTGAAATGCTGTCTGTTATTTTTGATAGCGATTCCCACTGCAATATTTGTGTAGGTGTATCTGTCCAAACTGCTCTTAGGTTACAGTCCCGCTATCGCTAAGTTTTCAAATAGCTCCCTTGCTTCAAATTGCCACTCACCCCCTTGCTTTTGTATCAAATCTTCCCCTCGGATGCTTTGAATTATCCTTCTATGTACTTGCCCCGTATTCTTGTTTGAAATGCCTTCAATTTCAATCAGAAAATCATTGATCTACTAATCTGGGGTTCTGTAGGTGATACTAAAGAAGACTTTCTCAGCACCTTTGACGTTGATGAAATGTGATGATTTCTCACTATCTTACTAAACCTTCAAAGGATTAAGTTAAAGGACGTCTTTATCTATGTTTAGTATCTAAGAATCGGAGTTAAAGATCTATTTGATTTGCGTAACTTTACGAGTTTTAGTCCAGTAAACATTTGTTGACTGCTTCTTGTGCCTGGTATCAGGGGTTAAGTAGTTATTGAATTAGCTAATCGATGCGTAAATGTTGATTTGCTTCTTGAAATCTTAACCCTTGATAATGGCTATTTGCTCCTGGCTCAAAGGAAGACTGCTAGAAATGAACCTCTCAATAAGTAAATCAGTATGAAAGTCCAATGCGATTGTGCCCAAAAGTGATACTGATCGAATGATCTTACCTGTTGTAAGAGTGAAAAGGTAGCCTTTTTGGAGGAGATCGTTGGCAAAATCGAGCTAGCTAGATGACAAAATAACTTTATTCACTATCTTATTGACTAAGAAAGAGTATGATTGTACATCGGCTCTCATATCTTCAATATATTTAAGATCCTTAGGCATATTGTCTATCTTCTTGCCTGCGCCAACTAGGAAATCATACTGATAGTTGGCATTGTAGCCAGCAAACTTGAGCAGATCATTTTTCGGCAGCTTTTAGACCAAATTGTAATCAAGAGTAGAGTATATCTCCTCCATTTGCGTACTTGTACGATACGATGCCATGTCTGTATTGATCAAATATTGCTGGACTGGGCTAACAACTACATTATTTCTAGAACCAGTCGCATTCCAATCATAGTACTCATTGATTGGCCTATTTGTTAGATAATTGAGGAATAAGTAGTTGATCGTCTCAGCAACATTAGTAGGGGAGTTGTTGAGTCTTATACTCAGCTACATCTGCGCATCGACGAAGCTGTGGTAGGGGAAGAACAGAAGGTTATAAACCGAATAAGGGCCATCAACTCCCAGGTAATGCAGATCGTCTTCGTATTCGGAATTTGAGTTGAAGGGTTGCCCATTTTTGGGACTCAAGAAACGCATGAATTCGTGCACTTTGTAGTTATAGAGTCCGTAAGCCATTTGGTAGTAGACTAAGCTATCGTTGTAGTCCCTAAGATTTCGCATTTATGGGCTTTACACTGAGCCTGTAGAACCGAATAATACTGCTATTTCATCTTATGAGAAGTAGGAGTAAGTCAGTGAGTTAAGCCTATCATCCCCGTTATTCGATGATGCGGTTTCAGATTAATAGGCGAAATTGGTATTTAATTACCTCTGGCCCAGCGAATAAACGTTTACTATGTTGGCAGTATTCAGTTTTACATTCGAGAGGGTTAAAGATTGTTTGAACGTGTTCGGGATAATGGCCGGAATGGTAAAGTCACAAAGCTGAGTGAAATACTCGTAATAGTTGTTGAACTGGGTTAGGCCCGGTCTTGGAATCATTGTCCGATTCAGAATGGCGATCTCCTCTCCTGTATAGGCATAGGCGGTGGGGTAGATGTATTGGTCCTTAATGAGTTTGGTTTTAACATTGAGAAGGTATTTATTTTTGAAGGTGATATTGGTGGGTGTGATTTGGTCTTTGTATTAATGCCATCTCGTCCTGGCGCTGACCTCAAAGGGGTAATGCCCTCGAACCACGAAAAAAAAGTTATCCATATCATCGTAGTCTCCGTTGTAGAGGTTTTTATCTGCCAACTAGGGTGGCATTTCCAAGTCTTTTGAACTTTTGTAGTTAGTTGGGTTCCAATAGTGGGCCATCACCTTTGAAGTTAGGCCCAAATCTTTGTATTGCTGTAAAATATTCTGAAGGTAAGTCTGGCCGCCTTAATTCACCAATCCAGGAAACGTATTATTGAATGTTTCAAGATCCAGTTGGAGCATCTGATCTGCATAATTGAGCAGGTATTCAAAGTAGATGACGAGATGCCTGTGGTAGAGCCCATAGAAATAGGTCTGATCGTTGGGACCTAAGCCCTGCTTGCTGGAGTAGTAGGAAGCAATCAGATAGTCGTAAAGGCACTTGGGCTTGATGATGTTGGTAATATCGGGTGGCTGATTGTACCCAGGGGTTTTGAACACCTTATCTTGGGTGGCAAAAGGAGGAAGGATAACCAGCATCTTGAGGCACCAGAAGTACCTCTGCCTCTCTGCTTAACTGAGATCGGTGGAGTTGATGTTATAGCGTGTGCCTGTGGACGCCATCAGTAGATTATAACCTTAGTATCTTAGTGTGGTTATAAAAGACTTAATCCCTCAAAAGTATATTTCCTTCATTCACAATGTAACAATCAGGAAGGATATCAGGAATCTGTCGAGCTAACTGGTGCAGTATCTATGGTTTGAAAAGAATTTTTTTGAGTACTGCTGATCTTTGGAAAAGGAATAACCCCAAAAATGTATGAACTGCTTAAATTTCACCCCAACCATCGAAAGATGGTCTCCTGATCTTTTGATTGGCTTTTAAATTTCAGTGCATCAGGAATAGAATAAAATCAAATAATCAGACTTCTGTTTTCGTTAAAGATAATAGGCGAAATAACAAAGTCAGACTAAAAGAAGTCAATCATTGAAAGAATGAAGGTGAGATTAGGAATCAACAAGCTAAAGTGGGAACACACCCAAATCAGGATATTTGAATTTAAACTTTAAGATGTCTATCTAAAGACTAAAATAAGAAAAATGGGGAAATATTGTCTAGTCTTGAATATTTTGAGCCGGCTTGCAAACACATCATCAAATTTACCACCATCTCTGAAAAACTCAGTAATCAACCCTCAAATATTTTTGTTGGGGAATACCAATCAAACTCCATTATAATTTTTATCCTAAATTTGCAACTTATCATAAAATAGATAGAATCATGTAATGTTCTACTTACAAAACAAAAAAAATGATCATAACGTTAGGGATAAGCGATGTTCAAATCAGCGCTTTGAGATAAAAAAAAAGTATTAACGAATGTTCAGGGAATATACCAAAAATAGAGAATAATAGAGCATTCCTGAGTGCGAGATGCTGAGTATTGAGCGTTGGCGAAACGAATAAGGCTTTCAAATGCAAGAGTCCTTCTACCGCAGAAGTTGAGTATCACCAAAACGACAAATGTTCAATATTCTGGATGGTATGCATGTGTGAGGAGATCATTTCTCTTACTTTACTTCTTAAACTCTAGTCGCATTCGTGGTTTCTTTGGCTACTGCCGAAAAGCCGTTTCCATTTTATGCTATTTCCAGCGAATAGAATATCTCAGAGTAGTGCTATAAGATCTATCGCCTGAAATGCTGTCTGTTATTTTTGATAGTTATTCCCACTGCAATATCTGTGTAGGTGTATCCGTCCAAACCGCTCTAATGCTACACTCCCTCTATCGCTAGATTTTCAAATAGCTCCCTTGCATCAAACTGCCATATATTTTTTGCTTTTTGTACCAAATCTTCCTCTCCGATAGTTTGTATTATCGTCCTATGAATTTGGCCCGTATTCTTGCGGGAAATACCTTCAATTTTAACCTAAAAACCATTGATCTACTAATCTAGGGTTCTGTAGGTGATACTAAAGAAGACTCTCTCAGCACCTTTGACGTGTATGAAATGTGAATGTTTCTCATTAGTTTACTAAGCCTTCAAATGATGAAACTAAACAACGTCATTTTCGCTGTCTATCGAAGAATTGGTTCTAAAGATCTATTTGGTCTGCTTAACTTTACGGGTCTTAGTCCAGTAAACATTTGTTGGCTGCTGCTTCTTGTGCCTGGTGTAAGCGGCTAAGAACTTCTTGAGTTAGCTAACCTATGCGTAAATGCTGATTTATTTTTTATAATCTTAACTCCTGATAATGGCTTCTTGTTTCTTATTCAATTGATTGCCCACAGAATTGAGCCTGTCAATAAGTAGCTAAGTCTAAAAGTGCTATGCGATTGTGCCCAAACTGAATGCAGTTTTTGGCTGTGGTGGCGTAAGAGTGAAAACGAAGCCTTTTTGAATGAGATTGTTGATGAAATTTTGCTAGTTGATTGAAGGACCGCCTGAAGGATTGCCGCCGAAAACCTGCAAGCGTGACGAACTATTTTGTTCATCGCTACCATTTTGTTTACTTAGGATAGTATCGATTACTTACTTGAATTTTATTACATCGCATTTCATATCCTCAATGTATTTAAGTTGAGGAGGCATAGCCGTTATAGATCTATCTTTCTGTTAAAAGAGATCAAAGCAATAGTTGGGATTGTAGCTAGCAAAAATATCTCGCAATGATACATCATTGGGCATGTTCTTCTCTTCTGACAGCTTACATGCGAAATAATTAGGATTAGAGTAGATATCGTCTAGATCCATACTTGTACGATACGATTTATTGTCATTATTAATCAGATATTGTTGGACCTTGCTAACAACTGCATTGTTTCTAGACTCAGCGGTCGCACTCCAATCAAAGTACTCGTTGATTTGCCTATCCTTCAGACCATCTTTTAAGTATTCGATCGTCTCACAAACATTCTTCCAGCAGTTGTTGAGCCTGATACTCAGCTACATCTGCGCATCCACGAAACTATGATAAGGGAAGAACATAAGGCTATAGATCGAATAAGGGCCATCAACCCCGACGTAGCGTAGATCTGGTTCGTTTACAGAATTAGGGGTCAAGGGTTGGCCATTTTTGGGGCTCAAGGAACGCATGAATTCATGGACTTTGAAGTTATACAGTCCGTAAGCCAATTGGTAGTAGGCTAGACTGTTGTTGTAGTGCCTAAGATTTCGGATTGGTGCATATTACACTGAGTCTGTGTAATCGAATAATTGCTTTATTTCATCTTCTGAGAAGTAGGAGTAAGTCAGTGATTTAAGCCTAATATCCCCGACATCCGATGACGTGGTATTAGGTTAATAGCCGAAATTGGCATTTAATTACTTCTGGCCCAGCGAATAGACGTGTAATTTGTAATTATTATTTAGATTTACATTCGAGAGGGTTAAACAATGCTTGAGTGTGTTCGGGATAACGGCCCCAACGCCAAAGTCACAAAGCTGAATAAAAAACTCATAGAAGATGTTGAATGCGACCAGGCTCGGTCTAGGGGTCAATGTGCGATTGAGAATGCCGATCTCTGCTGCTGTATAGGAATAGGCGGTGGGGCAGATGTATTGTTACTCAGCGAGTTTGTTTTGGAGCTGGGGAAAGTAATCGGTTCTTAATTGGGTGGGGGTGGGTGGGGTGTAGAATTCTTGCCATCTGGTGCTGGCGTCGACCTGATAGGGGTAGTACCCTCGGACCACGAAGAACAAGTTATCCATATCATCGTAGTCTCCGTCGTAGAGGTCTTTATCCGCCAGCTAGGGCGGCATTGCCAAGTCGCTTATGTTTTTGTAGTTAGTTGGGTTCCAATAGTGTGCCATTACCTTTGAAGTGAGACCCAAAGCTTGGTATTGAGTTAAAACTGTCCCAAAGTAAGACTCTTTGTCTTTAGCTAAATCCACAAATCTTGTTTCGAATGTTTCGAGATCCAGTTTGAGCATCTGATCTGCATAGTTGAGCAGGAATTCAAAATAGACGATGAGATGTCTGTGGTAGAGCCCATAGAAATAGGTCTGGTCGTCATCACCTAGACCCATCTTGCTGGAGTAATAGGAAGCAATCAGTTGGTCGTAGAGGCATTTGGGCTTGATTATGTTAGTAACGGTAGGCGGGTTATTGTACCCAGGGGTTTAGAACACCCTATCTTGTTCGTCAATGGGAGGTGCGGGACATGGGGAAGATGAGGAAGATGGCGGAGATGGGGGAGGTAGGGGAGGTAGGATACACAGCATCTTAAGGCACCAGAAATATCTCTGCCTCTCCTTCCTATCATCATCATAATCATCAGCTTTCTAATTGGTCTGAAAGGAGTTGATGTTTCGGCGCACGCCTTCTTTAGTCATCAGTAGATTATAGCCTTAGTATCTTAACCGCTTATAAATAGCCTAACCCTCAAAAGTGTATTTCTTTTACAGCAATTTAATAGCGCTACATGTTTCAGGACACTTAGACTAGTTTAACCTTGCTCAAACTAGGGCTTGGATTGGAATATGGAGGGTAGAATATTGACTCCTGGAAAACGAAAACTATCAAAAATATGTGAGTTGCTCAAATTCGACTCCAATCTTCGAATGGCTACTATTTTGGCGTTTTGATTGATTTTGAGATTTTAAGCGGTTGGGAAAAGAACAAAATGCAATAATAGGACTCCTTTTTAGGCAAGCAATAATCCTCCAAGCTAGGAAGATAGGTTATCAGAAGTCGAGTCTCGAACTAATAGTAGTGAAACTAAGGCATCAGGAGAGCATAGTTGAAGCAAATGCGAATAGAGATATTTGGTTAAGGATATCAGGATTCAATAACCTTTTAAAAGCAAAACTAGTATATGGCATCTACCAACCTCCAAGCCTCAAAAGACAGTCCTGAACCATCATTCGGAGATCGCTGCTAGCTCTTCAAGCAAAGTTATCCGCAAATCTCTCACTATAATACGACAGCTATAGGCAGTGATGCCCAATATTAGCAGAAAGTTGAATCCGTATGAACGAAACTGACAGAAGGTAGCAGTCAGTCCTGTCCGATTCATGCCAAACACAGGTGGTACGTTCTAATATCGCGTTGATGTGATATAACAGCTTTATCTGTGCGATTTCGACCACAGTAAAATTATGGAAATAATAATTATTATGGTTCAGGGGATGAGTTAATTGTTGCGGGAGGGGAGGGGATGCGGTATTGAGAGTTTTGGGTATTGACCCTTGACTTATTTTTAACTTTTGTCAAGATTCGTTGTGGGCTGCGTATGTCTGGAAAGAGATGTTTGGTGGCTTCCCAACCCCTATCCCAACCTAAAACAGCTACCCAACAGCCAAATACGCGTAAAGAGGTGGCCAGTTGATGGCTATCAAAAAATCAAGGATTCATCGATTGGCAGTCAGATCTGAGCCCGAGCCAAAGCAAGCAATAGCCATGTTCTAGCAGTCCTTTAGCAACCTGAGTAACCATAAAATAACGCCTATATAACATGAGATGCTTCTGCTAGTGGGCCTAAATTATCGCAGTACTAAATTCTCATGGATCCTCTGATTGAAAGAAAAAGAACCAACCGAAATGCATAGCCAAGCCAATACCAGGCCAGCCTCACTGGCCGAATCCCCAGGTTAGGCCCAAACTTAATTTGGGACTGACACTGAGGTTCGACTAGATAAATTAAACTAGTGGGTAATTGTCTGATTAAGATAGTAATAAACACTTTCAAAGATTATTTATAACAATGAACGTGGAAGATTTCGAACAGAAGACTGGCTGGAGAGGCGTCTTCCATTGTCTACCCGCCACTCGCAACACCGCCCACAAACTCATCATGCCTCTCGGCTATTTCTACTCCCCCTTCCTCCCCGAGCCCCAGCCCCTCAAAGCCGACCCCCAGCTATGCGCCAAGTGCAGAGCCAGCATCACCTGCTTCTCCTCCAAAAATAAAAACACCAAGACCTGGGTCTGCGGCTTTTGCCTGACCACCAACACCCTCACCTTTGACGTAGGCACTCAACAGGTTGAAGAATACGTACAGGGCAAAAGCGGCAGCAACGGCATGTTTTTCATAGTCGATCTTGCGCTTTCAGCATCCTAACTGGAGGGCTTGAAGGAGTCGCTTTTGAAAGTAATCGAGAAACTACCGCACAACATCTTCGTAGGACTGCTGGCTTTCAACCGCAATGTCTTCATTTATGACTTCGAGGACGAGTTCACTCGCTTTGTCTGCCTCAGTGGCGCTGAAGGTACGCATCCTCTAATTTAGACTACGGACAGGCCTAGTTTCTGAAACTGAAGGAGCAGTTAGGATTCACAGGGGTCATCGATCCTAAATTCGTCAGTAAAATCGTAGCCAAGCGACACTACGTATAACTCAACAATAACAACCTTGGCAAAATAACCGCAGCTATTCGTTCTTTCCGACCAGACAGTCATAAAATACCGAGAGACCAGAAATAGCAGAGAGCCACGGGGGCTGCCCTGCAGGTGGCAGTCGGTCTCATCTATGATCTGGGCATCAACACGAGATTCGTCAGTCTGATTGGGGGGCCATGTACCGTGGGCGTTGGTAAGGTGGTAAACCTGCCCCTAAAAAACACAATCCGGTCCTACGTGGACATCTTCGAGGGCAACGAAAACACTGAGCACATCGCAGCAGCGACTTCATTCTACACAGGGCTGGCCTAGATCCTAGTAAAGCATAAACATACGATGGACGTGTGGGCGTATGGTCTGGACCAATTCGGCTTAATGTAAATGAAGAATCTAGTCAACTGGAGTGGTGGATTGCTGGCCATGCATGAACTGTTCAACCACTTCATCTTCAAGACCAGCTTTTAGAAGTTCTATTAACCTACTGATGACATCTTGCCGTTCCCTATTGGATGCGAGATCCATATCAAGGTGTCGAAGGATCTCAAAATGAATGGCATCCTGGGGCCAGGCAGATCTCTTAAAGATAATATCCTGAAGATGGCTTCATAGATGGAGATCGGGGAGGGTCTAACAAATAGTTGGTATATCGGAGGCATTTCAATAGGTACCTCGTTATGCCTGATGCTGAGTCTTAGCGACTCAACACCTGAAAACAACAACGAAAGGGTACCATTCTAGCGATGTAGGCTGGAGACATTCAAGCATTCACGACTTTCAAATGGTCGGACAACGTGTTACGCACCAGAGTCTCAACCATCAGACTCTAGTATCTGAGGGAGAGTCAGATAATTGAGATCGGCAAGAGATTTGACGAGTAGGCTGGAGTTGTCATGATGGCACGCATGGCAGCCAAGAAGGCCGAAATCTAGGACCCAATGGAAGTGAAGAAATGGGTCGACCGCATTTTGTTGAAGTTCTGTGTGAGGTTCGCCAACTTCAGCAGGAACGACCAAAACTCATTCAGACTGCCAATAGCAATGAAGCACCTTCCCCAATTCATCTACCATCTGCGCCGATCGAGCATAATAAACCCATTCGGGTCTCCCCCCGACCAAGCCCTCTACCACAAAACCTGCCTCATGCGCGAATCAATCGGGAACTGCATGGTGATGATCCAGCCAGCCCTAATCCGCTACACGAGCGACAGCAGCTAGCCGGTTCCAGTGGAACTTGACCTTTCCTAGCTCAAGTAGAATGTCATTCTGCTGCTGGACAGCTATTTCAACGTTCTGGTGTGGTACGGCGAAAGTGCCTATGACTGGAAGGAACAGAATCTGCAGGACTAGCCTGAGTATGAGTACTTGCAGCAGTTTTTTGCCATGCCCTTGCAAGATGCCAGCGATATTATGTATGACAGGATCCCCGTTTCCAACTTCTACTAGACCTTCAAAAACGACGGCAAGGAGAGATACCTCAAATCAAGAGTCAACCCCTCCAAATCAAACAAGGTGGAGGACGACGGACACTTCGTATCCGACGATGCCCCTATCCATCTCTTCATGGACTATCTCATTCGCAGCGTGATCAACTACAACTAGTGAATGATTGAGTGATTATAATATAGCTACCTCTGAGACGCACTTGATATGATATAACCACCCAAGAACATTCCGACCTGTTGTTTCCATCTTCCCTGGTCTCTTCGAATCACTCTCCAAGCTGTTGTGATCTGGGCAGTTGTTGATCTAAGCTTGAATAGGTGATATTCACACAATATAATAGCTGTTAAATGAGTTACTTTCAAAAACACTACTTGAAGGCTAACCAATGCCCAACATAACCCGAGAATACCAAACCCGTCCAATCTCTGAAAGTTCGCAAATCCATCCAGCCTCCGAAAGCAAACACCCCCGACTAACTTCCCAAGCAACCCCGTCCAAAATAAATGCCATAGATCAATAACTTCAACTAAATAATAAAAATGAGGAACCCACTAGTACCCAAACAACAAACCCACAAGTAAGCTTTCCGAGGGATGGAGGAGAAGCATCTGCCCAGCATCATGCTTGAGGGGGATAATTCTATGTAGGAGCTTTTGAATAGCTCAATCAACCAGTTTACAAAGTACCTCTCCGATAGAGATCCCTTTGAGGAGGAACACCAGCTTTTGAAAGAGCAGAATCAGTCATTAAAAGCAGCCCTTTAGCGATTAAAAATCATTATAAAGTAGAAACTAGAACACGCCCTAAATAAGCAAAGGGAGGAGCTAAATGCTGTGATGCAGGATTATGTACAGCTAATCACCAAGCTGCTCTCCGACAAAGAAGATCTAACCACGACTCTGTAGAACCTAGAGTCTCAGTTCGTGGAAAGCCAGCAGAAATGCCACGAGCTAGAAAAGGCGAATCTAGAGCTAAATAACAAAATTGAAGAGATGGGAAAGTAGAGGCAGCAGCATATCGCCAAAACCAAGCAGCAAATCGACGATTTCTTGCAAATTATTGAACAGTATTAAGAAGAAGCAGCGCAGGAGGGGAAAGAAGTCTAAGAGCTAAAGTAGCAAATAAGTCACTTGCAGGGGTAACTCTCAACAGCAAGAAAAAGTCAAACCGCACCAATAGAATTCTCAAACGTTCCCCCTAAGACACAGGCCCTTCTCTAACTGCTATAAAAAGCGCAAGAGGAGAACAAATTTCTTCGAGAGTAGTTGAAAAAGAGTAGCCAGCAAGAATAGTGGTAAAGTAGACTCTAAACACTAGAGAAAGAACACTAGTAGTAGTTCGTGGAGTACGAGAGAGCGATGCGTGAGACGCTGAATAAAAAAGATGAATGCATAGCAAGGCTCAGCTCAATCATCGAAACCTTCAGGTCGCAGAAAGGTTGAAGTATTTTCTTGCACTTTGATCACGACTGTAAAGATTTGTATCCAAAATTATCATAAATATGAGAGAAGGCAGTAGAACATGGTCGGGCTGGGCTGATGGTATGGCATCATCAACATGTTTTAGTAACTATGGCTTAAATAAACATTTTATAATGTTGGGTTTGGCTCAGGCAAATTGAGCTACGCCGATAGGTATTCTTACTTCTTTACTAGATGCTCAGATCTAGCTGCCCTTGAGGCGAGCTCATGATGCTCACTCGCCTCTTCGAGCTTTTCTTGGTCTTTTTCATCATTATGGTCGCTTATTTCTTCGGTTTATAAAATCAGCTGTTTGATTGATTAGAGGGTTGAAACAATAAACTAATTCAGCTTTGCGTAGAGACCTCTACGTTCTCTGATCCTCTGGATGAGCATCTTTTTATCAACTTTAAAGCCCATGTAAAAAATGGCATTTTTGACTTCCCCATTCAAATAGAAGAAGGCTAAATAAGCAAAGAAATTACCGTTCTAGGAGTTGTACATTTCGTTTAGCAATTTGGGAGATATTTTGGT
>Ga0316217_10002146_pt1 | contig 24269 bp, 9 predicted proteins | sample 1anoAmetaG_FD_203633 | JGI IMG/M metagenome (GOLD analysis project Ga0316217, IMG submission 203633) | Freshwater microbial communities from Trout Bog Lake, Wisconsin, USA - 1anoA | ecosystem: Environmental > Aquatic > Freshwater > Lake > Hypolimnion/Profundal zone | place: USA: Wisconsin...
GGAACTGCTCAACGTGGTGCTGGAGGCATTGATAAACGCGGCCGTGGCGTTCGGGCTATTGGGCACGGCAGCCGGATTCCAGTTGCCCGCCGTCCCCCAGTTATTGTCCCCCGCCGCCCCGGTCCAGGTCACGTTCAGAGACGGGTAATTGGTGACCACCTGGCTAAGGCTGTTGGTGGCCGGCACATAATTGGCATCGCCGCTGTACATCAAGGCGATAAGATTTGTCCCCACGGGCAGCGTCGTGATGACCGGACTGTTGGCGCAACCGGCCGCCAGCGCATTCGTGGCAAACCGGCCGCCCGGAGTGGCGAAGACCACACTGCCGGTGGCGTTCGTGGACAAGGTGGCGGTGAAGGATATCCCGGTCAAATATCCGTCTGGATTGGCCGATGACATCACCGTGAAGGACGGCACGGCCTGGTTCACATTGAAGATCAGCGCGCGGGAGGTGCTGGCGGCCTCAGTGCTGTCACCCGGATAAGCGGCAGTAATGGAATGAGAACCGCTGGTCAGGGTGCTGATAAACAAGGTGGCCACGCCGCCACTCAGCGTGCCGGTGCCAATGACCGCAGGGCCATCCTCGAAAGTGACAGTCTCCCCATCGGGCGGAGTCGGACTGATGGTCGCTTGGAAGGCAACAGAGTTTCCAAAGGTGGTGGGATTGCTGCCGGCGGAAAGAATCAAAGTGTTGGTGGTGGCGGCCGGCACGTTCAGATTGACGTTCAGATTAACGTTCCCACCGGAGACCGACAACAACCCGGTGGTGTTCGTGGATAAGCCGGCCCCAGTAATGGCCGCCGGCGTGACATTTGGCGTGCCGCTCACGCTGCCGCTGCTGCCGTTGCCCACCTGAATCAACCGGTAAACGCCGGGCCCCAGTGCCGTTCCAGCCGCGTTGCTGATGGCGAGGGCATTATGGTTCAGGGTCAGCGAAGCATTGGTGATCAACAGTACGGGATGCGCGGTGTCACCGGTGAAGGCGCTGGGTGTGAAGGCAAGTGAAATGGGCTGGGAACCGAGGTTGACAGTACCGCTGCCGTTGATGACGGCAGCCGTGGCACCGGGACTCGCGCCTGTGCCGCAGGCGGTCAAGGCGGTGCTGCCGCTCAAGTTGAAAGTGGACTGGGCGGAGACGTTAAACGTCGCCCCTGCCGCAAGGGTGAGGCTGGCGGAGTTGTTGATGGAACCACTGCTGCCCAACGCCAGCGTGCCGCCACTGACGGTCGTGGCCCCGGCAAACGTATTGGCTCCATTAAGCGTCAATACGCCCGCGCCGGTCTTGAGCAATTGACCTGGCCCGCTCAAAATGCCGGAGTAGGCGGTGCTGGCGTTGTTGCCTCCAGCCGTCAAAGTGATGGCGGTCGGCAAAGCGGCATTGTTTTGCAGGATAATATTGCCGGTGCCGGCCAACCCGCCCAGGGTGAAGGCATTTGCGGCCACCGCCTGATCAAACAACAAGGTTCCGCCGTTCACCATCAACGTGCTGAACTGCACCGCGTTTGAGTTGGCCAGATCATTCGTGCCAGCCGTCATGGTCAGGGGGCCGGTAAAGTTGTTCGCGTTGGAGAGCACTAGTTCACCTCCGCTGCTCCACAGCAAACCCGATCCGACAGGATTCTCGTCAATCAGGCATGGGATGACGAGCGTTTCGGCCGAGTTGGCCACCGCAATCTGGGCCTGCGCACCGGCAAGAATGATGGTGCGCGACGGGGCCAACCAAAAGACACCGGTGTTGGCGCTGCTCTCCTCCACCAAAGTCGCGCCGTTGGTAATAATGATATTATTGCTGGCATTGCCCAGGCTGGTGTCCGCTTGAATGCCCAACGTGCCACCCAAAATGCCGATTTTGCCCGAGATGCTATTGGCGTTGCCATCATAACGAAAGGTGACTTTTCCCGCACCGGTCTTGTTGAAGCCCTGCGTGCCCGCCAGATAGGCGGCTTCAAACCAGCAGGTCGTACCAGATGCCGTCACATTCAGCACCGGAGTGCCGGACGCAACTTGCAAATAGTTGGTGCCGGTGCCGTACTTGATGATCCAACTGACCCCATTCGTGGAGGACAGCGTGCCATTGGTGAAGGTCATCCCATTGTCCATAGTAATGCCGGTGGACGACTGTCCGACAAAATAGACGGTGTTGCCAATGCCGCTGGGCACCGTGTTCGGGCTCCAATTGGTGGCTGAATTCCAATCGCTCGTCGCCACCGTGTTCGTCCAAACATAAGTGGATTGGGACCGCAGCGTGGTGACGGCTCCCAACAGCAGCGTCAAGGTTAGCCAAACGATTGGCAAGGAGTTCTTCACTGACTTGGCAAACGGGCCGCAGGCACGTCAATGGACAACCCTTTATTGGTGACAAATTTCATCAAGGCCTCGGAACGCGAATGCACATGGAGTTTTTCGTAAATGGTCTTGGTGTAACCTTTCACGGTAAGGTAGCTGATGTTCAGTTTGTCGGCGACTTCCTTGTTGACATAACCTTTCGCAAATAGTTCCAAGACCTCCTTCTCGCGGGGGCTCAGCTCGGCTCCCGCCCCGGCCCGCGCGGTGTTTTTTTGAAAGACATCCACTACTTTGCGAGCGATCTGGCTCGTCATCGGTGAACCGCCTTCACAAGCTTCCCGAACGGCTTCAATAATGGTTTCCGGGGCGGAACGTTTCAGCAAATAGCCGCAGGCCCCGGCTTGCAACGCGCTAAAAACACTCTCCGAATCCTCATAGATGGTGACCATGACAACTTGGGAGTCGGGGCATATTTGCTTGAACCGCGCGGTGCATTCGATGCCGGACATGCCTGGCATGTGGATGTCCATCAGGACCACGTCCGGCTTGAGCGCCGGCATTTCGATGAGCGCCGATTGCCCATTTGGCCAGGCCCCCACACAGCGCATCCCGGTTTCCAGATTGATCAGCCGCGTGAGGCTCCGACGGAGCCCGGGATTGTCTTCCACCACGGCCACACCGAGCAGCTTGCCGGTGGCGGGAACGGCAGTGGACGATTCCGGTGTCCGCAACGAGCTGGTCAAGGTGTGAGCCATGTTCTTAGTCTTCTTCATCGGTGGCAAGTTCACCATCCCCCAATCGGGGGGAAGTAAATTTTTTGGGGTTAACCGGCGGCCGCAGCCACCGTGATCGGCACCCGCAAGGAAACGCGCGTGCCTTGACCGGGCTCGCTGAGGATGTCGCAATTGCCGCCCAAGCGGTTGATCCGATCGCGGATGTTGCGGAGGCCGTCAGCTCCGGCTTGTTCACTGCCCGGCACAAACCCGCATCCATCATCATTGATCTCAAAAACAAACTGGTCACCCACAACCTTGATCGTGAGTTTGAGCTCCGTGGCTTTTGCATGTTTGGCGATATTGGCGACCGCCTCCTTGAAGGCGAGGAAAAAATTGTAACGCTGCTCGGCATTCAACAAAATCTCCGGCAATCCGGGTTGGACGTCCACCCGGCACGCGATACCCAACGGCTTGAGAATTTGCTCCGCATACTGGCACGCATAGAAGGACAAGGAGACAATGGAATCGTTGCGCGGATTCACGGCCCAGACAATTTCATCCATGCGCTGCACCAGTTCAGCGGCCCGGGCGCTGACTTCGCGGGCATATTCCCGCGACTCGTATTCCGCCAGGTTCGGATTGGCGGACATCGCGCTGGTGAGCCTGATTTCCGTGAGGCCGGCACCCAAGTCATCGTGCAAGTCCTGGGCAATGCGGGCGCGCTCACGATCAATCTGCTGCTGCTGGCGCAGGACTTCGAGTTTGCGCCGCAGCCGCTGCTGCGTAACGCGACGGACGAGCAACGCCACCCCGCCCAACAGCGCGAACATCAGTGCCACCCGGAATGCGGTGCGTTCCCAATAATGCGGCTGCACGGTGATCCGGAAGGCGGCCGGCGGCTGGCTCCAGCGTCCGTCGCTGTTCCCGGCCAACACGTTAAAGGTGTACTCCCCGGCAGAAAGATGCGTAAACGTGACATTTCGTTGGCCTCCCACATCAACCCAGTCGGCGTCCAATTGGTCGAGCCGGTATTTGAAACGCATGGTTTCCGGGGACGTGAACACCGGGGACGTGAACCGAACCTCCAGGTTGTTCACCCCCGGTTCGACGGTGAGTTCCGGCAATGCAGTGGCCGAACCCGGCGAGGAAAACTCGCGCAGTTGGTTGTCGGCCCGAACCGACTCCACTAGCACCGGGGGAGCCGGTTCGGGGGGGCGCACGTCGTACGGGTCCACCCAGCTCGCACCCTTGGGGGTTCCGAACCAAAGCTTCCCATCGTGTGTTTTCTCACAGCTCGGTTGAAACTCCAGGGTCAAGGCCACCGTCGGCAAACCATCGCTGCGGCCAAATAACCGGCATGGAACCAGTGCTGTCCGACTCGGACGTGGCGCCAGTGATTGTTTGGCGATGCACATCACGCCCACATGGCAACCCAGCCAGAGATTGCCCTGTTCATCCGCCAGAATGTGCGAAATGCTGTTGTCCGCCAAACCGTCTTCCTTGGTGAACCGCGTGAACAATCCGTCTTTGAACCGCAGTAGCCCGCCAGTCATGGTGCCAATCCAAACCGTCCCGTCCGCCTCCGGCCACAAGGCGCAGAAGCGCGAGGACAACACATTGTCCCGCGACTGGTAGTCCGTAAATTTTCCACCTTGCCAGTGCCGCAACATACCGCCAATGGTACCGATCCAGAGGCTGCCGTCCGGCCCTTCTTTCAACGCGGCCACCACTTGGGCCGTTCCATACGGAGTAAACACGGGTTCGAGTTTTGCACCGGAAAGCCGATAAAGGCCACTGAAATTTGCGAACCAAACCCCGCCATCTTTGGCGACCAGCAATTGGCGCACGCCGTCCGTTGAAATTTGGTCCGGCGACAGCACCGATCGAAATTGACCCCGGTCCCAGACCTGCAAGCCGTTGCCGCCGGTGCCAATCCACACCCGCCCGTCTGGCCCGGTGGCCACCACCACATCCTGGCAAAACCGACCGCCCGGCAGCAGCGTGTAATTGGAGCAGACGCCGTCCGCCCAGCGCGCCACCGAACCGCCTGCCGTGCCGATCCAAATGCCCCCGGCGGTGTCCTCCGCCACGGAAGTGACCATCGTGTCCCGCAAGCCTTCGCGCCGGCCCACGGTATGAAAGGTGGACGGGCGCACCTCAATCAATCCGCCGCGATGGTAACCAGCCCAGAGAATGCATTCATGGTCAGAAAAAACGGTCTGCGCCGGCTGCGTGGGTAACCCGTCTGCGCTGGTCACGCGCACCAACCGTCCATCATGGCTCAAATGCACCATCCCCTCACCCAGTGAAAGCCACAAGCCGCCGCCGTTGTCAGCGCGGAAAGTGCGGAGCTGCGACCAGGGAAGCCTATTCCCATCCCATTCGGCCACCGGTGTCGACCATTGCCCGTGATCGCAGCAGACGAGTTTCCCATCCGCCTCCAACCAAAGGCGTTCGCCGGGCACCGGCATGATTGCACGCACGGAAATCCTTGCCGCCGGCCCGGCGGGATTACAGTTCGTAAAGGCTCCGTGTTCCCAACGCGCCAGTTCCGCCTCAGTGCCCACCCAAATCCGACCGGCTTCGTCGCGAGTCAGAAACTGGATGGCGTTGCCGGCCAGTCCCGGCGGTGCGTCCATGACATCAAAATGGTCGTCGGTAAACCGCCCCAGCTTTCGGCCTGCGGCGAGGAACCAGATCACCCCGGCATTGTCCTCGGAAAAGTAAAAATTAACACCCTCCACCGGCGCCTTGTGCCGCTGCCACTGCCACTGCCCATCCGCGCCACAACGCCCACAGATCAGTTCACCATCAAGCGTGTTAAAAGTCATGCGCCCCTGCCGCTCACCCACCAAGGCCACCAATTTAAAGCCGTTGCCAACTCTGACAAAGGTGTCTCCTTGTTTTAACAGGAGACTGCCATCGCCACCATTCACCCAGAGCCGGCCTTGGGAATCCACAAATAAATGGCGCGCCCCCGTGTTCCCAAAAGCGGGCGTGTTGGCTGAATCGAAGTTGACGAAGCGCACTCCATCGAACCGTGACAAGCCCGAGAGCAGGGTGCCGATCCAGAGGTATCCATCCGGCGTCTGCGCAATGTCCGTGACCGAGCTTTGCGGCAGGCCTTCGTCCACGCCCCAGGTCGTCACGCTGTATTCTCCAGCCCCTGATGGAATGGACCCCAACGCCAGGTTGACGCACAGCCAAAACAACACCCGGCGGATGTGAGGCGGTGGAATGATCATGGCTTTAAGAGTAGCAGCCCGAGCCCTGGGGCACAATCGCACAACGCCACGACACCAACAACGGTGCGCAAAAAAAATGCCATTTCGTGCGGTAAATCCCAAAAACCGCAGTTGCCAGTGGCAAACCCGATGCAAGGTAATGTAGCGCAGGCATTCCTGTCTGCGGGTTCAGGGGAAAGGTAGGCCGAGCTTCGGCTTCCAGTCCCGTGTTTCCGTGCGGGAACTGGCCACTGGAAAGTCGCCAGAACCCGCAGGCTGGAAAGCCTGCGCCACTGGCACAGCCTAATTCGGCTGCGGTTTTCGAGATTAAATCGCCAAGGCACCGAAAAGTTTCTTTGCGAATCATAAAAAAAGTCGCGGAGCGTCCAACCCAAAAGACGCTCCGCGACGTACCAACCCCAAACCGGCAATTCAACCCCTGAATTGCCAAATCACTTCCCATCAAGGATAGAGCATGCGCAGGAACACGGATGAATTGGCCGGATTAAGCGGGATGCTGACGCTGGTCAGGTTCGTGGAATTCGGCCAGTCATACCAGTTCGTACTCAAGCCTGCGCCCGCCGAGTTGGTCTGCACTTGCAATCGCCAGCCCTTGTGGTCTGCCGGCCAGCTCAAGTTCAGGTTGTTCCCGTTCACCAGATTGGTGATGGCGAAGGTGTTCGTGTTGACCGGTGCCAGCTCCGTCAAGTTGATGGTGTAGAGGTTGGTCGTCACGCCGTTCTGCGCGGTGACCAGCACCTTCAACACGTTCGTTGACCCGACGCCGAGGTTGGTCAGCAACAGGCTGGGCACGCCGGAGGTCAACACCTGGAAGGTTAGACCATTCAAGATCAATACATTCGAGGCGGTGAGATTCGCGTTGGTGACCGTCAGCGTCGGCGTGATGCCATAGGCGTTCGTCGCATAATAGGCAAACCCGTTGAACGCAAAGTTGGGCGTCAAACTGTCGGCCGGATTCAAGGCCAGCGACGTCAGATAGGCATTGGTCCCGACCGGCACCTGGGTCAAATTGACCGCGTAGAGGTTCGTGGTCACACCGTCCTGCGCGGTTACCAGCACTTTCAACACGTTGGTTGAACCCGGCCCGAGGTTGCTCAGCAACAGACTGGGTACGCCGGAGGTCAGCACTTGGAAGTTCAGCCCGTTCAAGATCAACTCATTCGAGGCGGTCAGATCGCCGTTGGTGACCGTCAGCGTCGGAATAATGCCATAGGCATTCGTGGCATAATAGACAAACGTGTTGGTCAAAAAGCCGGGGGTCAAACTGTCGGCAGGATTCAAGGCCAGCGACAGCAGAAACGCATTCGTTTTGGGCGCCACCTGGGTCAAGTTGACCGCGTAGAGGTTCGTGGTCACGCCATCCTGCGCGGTCACCAGCACTTTCAACACGTTGGTCGAACCGACGCCAAAACTGAGCACCCGACTGGGCACGCCGGAGGTCAGCACCTGGAAGGCGAGACCGTTGAGGATTAACTCATTTGAGGCAGTCAGATCCCCGTCAGTGACCGTGAGCGTGGGTTTGATGCCGAAGGCGTTGGTGGCATAGTAAACGAACAGGTTCGTCGCAAAATTGGGCGTCAAACTATCGGCCGGGTTCAAGGCCAGCGACGAGAGATAGGCGTTCGTTTTGAGAGGCACCACCAACAGGCTACCCGCATTGGTTAGATAAGCGGGATCCGTGGCGGCGCTATAGACGCCCGGGGCGCGGTTGGTTCCGTTGATGATCAGCGCCGCCACCAGATTGGTCGCCGCGAAATCCAATTGCAACAGCGCTCCGTTGGACACACTCACGCTGGAGCGCCAGAAAAGAGTGGGCTGCGCGAGCTCCAGCGTGCCCGCGCTGACCGTGGTGTTGCCGGTGTACGTGTTCGTGCCGTTCAGCGTCACGAGGCCGGGACCATTGGCTGTCAGTCCGCCATTGCCGCTGATCAGCGCCGTGGCGTCTTCCGTGATACTGTAGCCGCTCTCGGCAAAAAATTTATGCGTGCCGGTGGCCGCCAAAACAATGTTTAGCGTCAGGGAGTTACCCGGGGCGCCACCGCCCGCCAGGCCGCTGATTTCCAAGTTCTGCTGAACTGAGGAACCACCTTGCACCGCGCCAACGCTGTCGGACTGACCCAAGGCCGGATCATAGTTTTCGATCGTACCATTGGTGAAGTTGAGCGTGGCCGTGCTGTTGGTGCTGGGCGCCACGGTGGCGCCAATGGTAATGCTGGTTGCGCTCAGCAAAGCAAAGCCGTTGGTGCCATTGCCCAAGTTGAAAATGGAAGTCGTCGTCGGAAGTAATCCGTTCGTGCTTCCGGTCGAGGCGTTGGCGTTCAGGCCAAGCGTGCCAACCAGCATGGTGCCACCGTTTTGATTGACGACGGCGGAAGAACCGCTGGTAGTTGTGCCATTATCATAATTCATAAAAACATCCCCGACGTTGAACGTGCCATTCGACATACTGAGGCTGTCCACCCAACTGCCGCCGCCGGAGTTATTATTCAAGATATAGAGGTTGTTGACCATGGCATCAATGCTGCCCGCGCTGGTGTTGAACGAAAAGGACGGGTTGCTGCCATTGTTGTTTACCCCAATGTTCATAGTCCCAACCGGTGAGCCAGCCCCGGATACACCGCGGAGAATGAGACTGGGGTTGTTCAAGCCGGTATTGAAAGCGACCGCGCCAGACGCATTATGATAGCCGCCCAACTGGATCGTTCCCGCGTTGAGGAAGTTTGATTGACCGAGCAAAATCGTCGCCGTATAGTTGGGTGCCACGGCCGTAAGGCCGCCATTGGCGACATAGATCGCGCTGGCCGAAATATAGTTTGTTTGCGCCAGCTTGACGGTCGAGTTGCCCCCAATTGCACCATAGAAATAAATATTCCCAGAAGGAAAGGTCAGCGTGCTCAAACCGCTCAAGTCCACCGTCGTTGCCGCCGCGGCCGTAGTGTTAGGGGAGAGATTCAAGGTCGCCCCGGTGACCGTCAAGTTGCCATTGGTGGCAGTGGCAGTTCCGGTGCTCAAGCTGGACAGGTTCAGATTAGCCACCGACTGGTTCTGGCCGCCGAGGTTGAGCGTGGCGGGTGCGGTGTAGGCGACCGTGGTGCCGGTCGGCAAAACATTGTCGGCATTGGAAATCGCCAGTGTACCACCGCTAATCGTCGTTGCCCCGGAGTAATTACACTGTCCATTGGTTCCGTCAATGATCAACTTGCCGCTGCCATTCTTGGTGAAACCGTCACTGCTTCCAGACAAGGGGCCGACGATCAGATTGCCGGCGGGCGTGTTAAACTTTGCGCCGGAGGTGAGGTTGATGGGAAGGTCAAGATACTCCGCGTTGGCAGAATCATTTTCCACCGTTCCATTGGCCGCCAGCGTCAGCGAGGCGCCAGTAGAATTGGTGATGTTAAACAGGCCGGCATTGTTACTGAAGGTCACGGCGGTCGCGCTATATGGATTGTCCATCGCCGGGTACAAGCGGTTACCCCCGGCAAAGAGCAGGGCATCGCCGGCATCCCCAGAATTCAAATCGGGCGTGGCGCCATTCAGCCAGTTGGTGCTGTCCCAGTTATTGTTGAGGGGCGACGCACCATCCCAAACCAAAGTCCCGTTGCGGATGATGACGGTGATGTCGCCCGAATAGGTATCATTCTGCGCATCCGTCACCGTAAATGGCACCGAGTAAGTTCCGGGAATCGCGGCGGTACCCGGCACCGTATAATTGATTGAAAACGTATTGCCACTACCGGTGAGCGGCGTTCCAGACAAACCGCCAAGCTGGCTGAAATCAACCGTCACCCCAATGCCGGTGCTGCCCGTTCCCGGCGTGACATTGACGGTGAAAAGGAAGGTTTGATGCAAACCGCTTTGGGGACTCACGGAGCCCTGCCCCGACAGGATCGCGTTTACCGAGTAATGCAAAGTCACCGCATTGGGCGAAGTCACGACCGAGTAATGGGCATAATTGGCCGGCGGCGTTCCCACCCAGAACGGGGCAACGTTGAAAGTGCCGGAGATGGTGCTATTGGGGGAACTGATCAGCGTATAATCAGTCCCGGTATCCAAATTAAGCCCGGCGGGACCCTGGATCTGCAAGGTGTTTCCATTCGGGTCGTTGGCGGACAGCTGGCCGAGCACCAAGAGGCGATCATTGTTGGCGCTTGCGGCGGTAGTCGCAACGTTCAGATTGCAGACCGCCCCTTGATTCAGCGTCAAAGCATTGCTGAAGGTCAGCGTGCCGTGGTTGCCAGAAGCGCCAAACACATCCGGTTGAACTGCCGAAAAGGTGGCAATGGTCACATTCCCATTCACATTCCCGATACCGCCCAGATTGCCGCCAGGCTGGCTGACATAATTGATCCCCGATACATCAAACAGCGACCCGCTAGCCACCAACACGTTGGTGGAGGTGATGGAGCCGCTCCCGCTGATGAACAGCTTGGCGCCATTTGTGATGGTGGTGGTGTTGGTATAGGTATTGGGTGCGGTCAAGGTCAGAGAGCCGCCCGCCACGGTGAGCGCCAGGCTCTGCCCGCCGTTTGCCGCGCCATCCACAATACTTCCCGCGAAGCTGCTCGATCCGCCATTGAAGGTCAAAGTCACCGGATTGACCATGCTGCTGTTGGTGATGACCACCGGAGACGATGAATTGGGATCCATGTTCAGGCCGCTCAATTGTTGACCGAAGCCGGCAAGGTCAAGGCTGGCCGTATTCCCACTGCTCCCCAACGTCAACCCGGACGAGGTCGGAATCGCGTTGGCAACACCCAGCTTGAAAGTACTCGCCAGATTGGTCGTTCCGCCCGTATAGGTGCTGGCGCCGCCCAACGTCACCGTGCCGCCGCCTGCGACCGTCAGGCTGCCACCGCTGCTGGTCAGACCGCTGGCCAGTGGTATATTCTTCCCGCCGGTGTTCAAGGAGAATCGTTGATTTGCCGCGGTGCTGAACTGGCTTGAAAGGTCAATCGTGTTGTTCGCGCTGAACTGGAGCGTTCCGCCACCAAAACTGATCAGGCCAGCATTGGCTGGCAACGCATAAGGCCCGTTCAACACCATCGTGCCCGCGTTGAGGAAGGTGCCGCCAAGATAGACATTGAACAGCGAATTGGTCACATAACCCGGGCCGTTCATCGTCAGGCTCGTATTATTCTGAAAGCCGGCGCCTTGGCCGGTGGGGGCTACGGTGCTGACCAGAGTGTAGTTCTTGTTCGTATTGTTAAACACGATACTGTTGGGTGACACAAACACACTGTTGGTCACAATGATGCTGGGACCGGCAGGCGTCAAGCTGTCGTCAAACAGCACGGACGGTCCAAAACCGGCATACGCCTCGGTATAGTTGGTGGCGGTTCCATTCAACGTCCAGTTGCCATTGGTCGCCCAATTCGCGTTGGCCGCGGCGGGAGCCCAAACCAGCGGCGTGATGGCCGTCACGTTCAGGTTGATTTGATTGGTGGCGGTGCCATCCACGAGCGCGGCGCCGATACCTGCCGGCAGGGCGGCAAGCTGGAACCCCTTAAACAGCCCATTGGTGAAAACGTTGGTCACAGCGCCGAAGTGCAGCAGCGGAATTGAACTGCCAACCTGCCAGCCTCCGCCAAAGAGCTTGATGGGCGTGGTGAAATTGGTATTACCCAGGGTGAGCAGATTGGTGACATTGATCATCGGGACCGTCGGCACCCCCGCTGCGCCAGGGCAAAAGGCCAAGGCGGAAGAGTTGGCCGCCGTGGTGGCGGTGAGCGTCAGATTGGAAAGGATGAGGGAGGTGCCGGGTGCCGTCACCAAAGCGCCATCCGTGGCACTGGCTGCCACGGTGTGGCTGCCTGCCCCGGTGCTCGTTGTGCTGCTCAGGAGCGCGCCGGCGCTGATGGTCGTGTTGCCCGGGTAAGCGTTTGTGCCCGACAAAATTATGTCACTAGACCCGCTGCTTACCGTGAGATTGGTATTTGCGCCCGTGGATTGAACCGGCCCTTGAATCACCAAGGCACCGATGCCGTTATTGGCTATCGTCACCGCCCCACCGGCCAGAACAATGGGCATGCTGGCAAACGTGGCGTTGGGCGACGCGACGGTATTGGCACTTTCATATACGAGTTGCGTTCCGTTTGAAAGCGTGAGGCTGTTGGCATAGCCAAAATTGCCCGCCCCATTGAAGCCCAACTGTCCGTTGCCAACTATAATCGGCCCGGAAAAATTCGTCATGAAATTTCCATCGTAACGGAAAGTAAACTTTTGATTGGCAGTGGCACTATTCAAAACAAACCCCTGCGTGCCGGCCATATAGCCTCCTTGCCACCAACATTCTGAACTGCTGCTGCCCAAATACAGCAAGGGTTGGGCGGGCGGTGTGGTTTGCAAGGTAAGGACACCAGCGCCGCTGGTGTATTTGAGGATCCATCCGGAATTGTTGGTGGACCACATCGAACCGACCGTATAAGAGCCATTGATGGTCAAATTTGGCTCATAGGCGACGCCGTTCGAGATGATATTGAAACTGGCCGCAACGTCAACCCCATTGGCCACAACATTGGGATACCAACTGGTGGCGGTACCCCAATTGTTAACGCCACTTCCGCCATTGGGATTGACCCCGTTGGTATAAGTGTATTGAGCGTGCAGCGGGACGGCCGCGCCAAAGAGCAGGCCGAAGGCGGCAACCGACGACCGCAGGCGACGGGGGGCGCGCGCGCGCCACTGCGAGCTAAAGAAGGACAGGGTGAGGTGCTTAGTTTTCATGCGTTTGTATGGTGTATTATTTGAATGGAGGGCTCAGTTGGTTTGGTGCAAAATATCGAAATTGAATTCATCTGTTCAATCAGCGTAAAGGCCCTGAGACCGGGCATTGTTGCGGTTCTTTTGGAAATTCATGGAATTATTGTAACAATTAAGAGAGCCTTCAACATCCCCCAATGGGGGGGGAGATTCGGCCGGGTATTCACATCATCATTGATTCCCGCGAAAACTGTAGCCGGAAATCAGAAACGGCACATCCAAGTCGGTTGAAGGTGGCGCACTCCCGTATTTCGAGGTGTTCATGCTGGCGGCATACGCAATGGTGGTGCCATCCAGCCAGCGGTGCGAGGTGGCATGGCCATCCGCCCAACAGAAGGTGCTCGAAGCGCCATGAAACGCCGCCGGCGAATCTAAAATGGTGGTGCCGGTCCAATTGGGGGCGGCGCCGTTGAAATTCATCACCCGCGTGCCCTCGTTTTCCCCGCGCGGATCGTTTTCCTCCACATAAACAAACTTGTCCGCCGTGTGCTTTATATCCGTGATTTTGGACAGGAGTTCCGCCGCGATGGGATGGTTGCCCCACATCTGGCCATTCAGGCCCGTCACCCCCGAATAGGAGCAAAACGCGTAATTGGCGGAGGAGAGTTGTTTGCGTGTGTCGCCCGGACAATTGACCACGTCCGGATTCTTCAGATACGGGCCAAACGCCCCTTGGGCGACGCATTGCTCCGACAAGAGTTTGACGTACGACTGGGAATCCAGAGTGCCTTGGGGAGGCGTCACAGGCAGGTTGCCGGCGACCAGGGAGGTGGTGTATTGCCAACGCCAGGGATTCTGGCCCAAGCCGGAGGTGTTGTTGGGATCTGAATTGACGAAATTATTCATATTGACCAAGGTGTCCCGGCTGTCGTTGACATACATGGTCCAGGCCAGCGCCAGTTGTTTATGGTTGCTTACGCAGACGGCGCTGGAAGCCTTCATTTTCGCCTTGGACAGCGCCGGCAGCAGCATGGCCGCCAGAATGGCGATAATCGCGATGACGACCAGCAGTTCGATGAGCGTAAAAGCTCCAAGAACGCGCTGCTTTTTGGATTTGGGGAACTTCATGGATGCAATTTACCATCGGCATACGAACTTAACATCCCCCCAACGGGGGGGGTGAATGACCGGGATGAATGTTTTAGGATATACGGAGGAATTCGCCACCATAGCTGCAGGGCCAACACCATGACGCCATCCAAGAAACACGGGCGACTAACCAAAATGAACACCTGCTTTGATTTGCCGACGACACTCTGTCTTGAGCCAGCGAGACGGCTTCAGCTGGCATGGCTGGTCGTTTTGCTGTTCGGCCAGGCGCCGGCGCGCGCGCTGGACTACGAAGTTTATCCCGGCTCGGCCTATTACCTGACGCAGATGGTGAGCAGCGTTTCGTTTCCGTACACCGCCCAGTTTGCCAACGGCTTTTATTATAATCCATGGGCGTTTGGTGACAATTCCGACACGGTGCTATCCACGCAGCAGAAACAGGCCATCTGCAATAATTTCAGCAATCGCTTCGTGATGATTGAGGGCGATCAGAACAGTGACGACCCCAATGTGGACCTCGGCGATATCAAGACCATGACCGGCTTGGGGATGACGCCGGTCGCAGCCTTTGTGAATCAGCCCGCGGCAGGGGTTTTTTGGCAACAACTCGTCCACAACAATGGCGCGCTGCACACGCCGTCCTACGAGATGCTCCCGCCTTGGTGGGTCGGTCAAGGAAGTGGTTGGAGTGGTTGGACCAAGCAGCAGACCAATATGCTGGCATGGGGTTGCGCCGGTTCAGGCGTGGACTCACCGGTCAACCTCTATTTCACCGGCAACGGAATTAGTGCGTCGGCCTACCAGCAGGCCGTCTGGGATCAATGCCAATGGTCGCAGTTGGCCGGGAAGAAGTTCAATTATCTGGCCTCGCCCAACACGGACACCGGCCAGCAATTCCTGCTGGATATGGAGCGCGTCGCCCGTTCGCTGGAAGACAACGCTGCCGAACCAAATGTCTATGGCGTCGAGCTTTATGGAGTCCGTCCGATCAATCTGGTGCCGGAGACGACGAATTACAATGGCGTGGTGCAGGCCAACTGGACGATTACCGGCCTGGCGTACTATTTGTTGAAGCACCGCGACGGCGATCCGGGCACCTTGAGCCTGTATGCGACGAGCAACGGTGTGAACTTCGCGCAATCCGTCATCTCACCGATCCTGACCAACGCGGCGCAAATCATTCCCTTTGATCCGACACAAACCAACCAGTTCACGCTGACATTGACCAATCTCAGCGCGTGGCTGGATTATGCCGCCGTGCTGCGCGCCCGCACCGCGCAGGCGGGAAACTGGAACATCACCTTTAAGCTGGGCACCTCGGACATCAGCAGTTCGGTGTTGAACCACGGCGGCTATGCGTTTCTTTCCAGCCACCGATTGCTGCCGAAGACGGCGCAGCAAGTGATTGTCACGCTGAGTCCGAAAGTCCTCGGCGCACCGACACCGCTGGATCTGGTCATCGAAGCGTTGCCTCATGCCGGTGTGGATCAGGCGCTGGACGTGATCGCGTTTCAATACCAGGCAAATCAAAGTCCGCCGACGCTGGATTTTCCGACCAACAATTGGTTCACGCTGCAAGGAATGGGGTTTGCGCCCATCTGGTTCACGGTGGGCGATGCGGAGACGATTTCCACACAGTTGACCATCACGGCGGTTTCGGGCAATACCACGCTGGTGCCGAACAACAACATTGTTTTCGGGCAGAGCGGAATTCAACGGTGGGTGACGATCTCGCCGGTGAGCAGCCAGTGGGGCTCCGCGCCCGTCACGTTGATCGTGAGTGACGGCCAGTTCAGCGTGAGCAATACGTTCAATGTGTTTGTCCAGCAGACCAATACTCTTCCCTATGTGAAGGCCAACAATGTCTTGAACCTGGAGCTCACCAACAGTTGGGTAACCAATGTCGTGCCCGATGAATTCGGCGTGGCGGTCTGGGACACCACCGTCACGACGGCCAATACCACAACGCTCGGGGATGACGAGGCTTGGGCTGGGATCCAAATTAAGAATCCCGGCGGCGCCATCACCATCAACGGCACCAACACGCTGGGCCTTGGGGCTGCCGGCGTGGACATGAGCGGAGCCTCGCAGAACTTCACGATGAATTGTCCGGCTGAGCTGGACGCGGACGTCAACTGCAATATTGCCTCCGGCCGGGTTATGACGATCAACGGCATCATCAGCAGCAGCGGGGGCATCACCAAGAGCGGGTCGGGACTGCTGGTTCTTTCGGGATCGAACACCTACAGTGGCGGCATTGGCATCACCTCTACATCAGGCTCAAAAAACCCGTTGCTTGCCTCCAACAGCCTGGCCTTGGGCACCGGCTCGATCAGCATCGGCGGCGGGGGCAACAACGACGCCGCGTGCCTCGAACTGGCGGGCGGCATCACCTTGGGCAACAGTTTGAGCAGTTGGGCTTCGCGCAATACCACTGCTCCGAACCTCTTGAATGTCAGCGGTACCAACAAGATTACCTCCAGCATCAGCGCCGGCAATGGCGGCGGCCAGAGCACGTTGGAATCCGACAGCGGCGACTTGGTGATGACAGGCAACATCAGCACGCGACAGCTGAACCTGCTAGGCGCGGGCAACGGTGAACTTCAGGGCGTGGTGGACACCAGCGGCTACAATTTGGTCATGAACGGTCCGGGAAGGTGGACTTTGAGCGCGAACAACACATACAGTGGCAGCACCATCATCAACGGTGGTACACTCGTTGTCGGCAATGCCGGGGGGCTCGGCACCACGAATGGCAGCACGGTCGTCACCAACGGCGGGACGCTGGACGTGAACGGATTTAATATCACTGCGGAACCGGTGACGGTGTCCGGAGCCGGCGTGGGCAATAACGGCGCCATCGTAAACCAGGGCGCGGCGCAAACCACGGCGTTACGGACGCTGACCTTGGCAGGTAGCACGACGTTGGGTGGCGCGAATCGGTGGGATATTCGCAATTCCGGCGGCACTGCCAGTCTCGCCACCACACCGGCAGGCAGCCCGTATAACCTCACGAAGGTGGGGACCAATCAAATTTCGCTGGTCGGAGTCAACCCCATAGATGCGGCACTGGGCGACATCAAAATTCAGCAGGGCACCTTTGCCGTGCAGAATTCGACCGATCAACTGGGTAATCCGAACAACACCATCACTATTTCCAGCGGCGCCACACTCGAGCTCTGGACCCTAACGGCCAATCCACTGAACAAGAAAATCGTAGTGAATGCCGGCGGGACTATTTTTGATGAAAAAGCACCGTCCATCATTGCCGGGACGGTGGCTCTGAACGGGACGGCGATCTTCAATGCCGCCAACAATGGCACGCCGCCGACCCTGACCATGAGCAGCGGCATCAGCGGCGCCGGCGGATTGGTGGTCATTGGCGGCGGCAATCTCGTCTTGCTGGGAACAAATACCTATGCCGGCAACACCACTATCAGCAGCGGCACGTTAAACCTGGCCAACAACGGCTCAATTTCCACCAGCGCAATCATCGTCTTGAATGGCGGCGGAACCCTTGACGCCACCGAACGAAGTGACGCCACTTTGACGGTCGCCACCGGTCAGACATTAACCGGCAACGGCACCGTCATTGGCGATACCTTCATTGGCAACGGGGCGACGTTCGCCCCGGGCGGTTCGCTCACGACCATGACCTTCAGCAATGATCTTACCTTGAACGGCGGCAGTGTGACCGTGATGGAATTGAACCAAACCCTCGCCACCAATGATGGGGCACAAGTGACGGGAAAACTGACCTGTGGCGGCACGCTCGTGGTGACCAACCTGGCCGGCACGTTGGCGCGAGGAAACAGCTACAAGCTGTTCGCTGCGACAAATATTGCAGGTGGCTTCAATAACGTGGTACTGCCTGCGCTAACCGCAGGCTTGACTTGGTCCAACCGCCTTACGCTCGATGGCACCATTTTAGTGGTCGCCGCCTCGCCCATCCATTTAACGGAGGTGTTTACATCGTCAAAGGCTTTACAATTCAATTGGACCAACAGCAATGTGACGTTCCATCTTCAGTCGCAAACCAATCCCCTCAAGGCGGGATTGGACACCAACTGGTTTGATTATCCCGGGGGCACCACCGCACCGGTGAACGTGCCGATAGACAAGGCCGGTGGTGGCGCGTTCTTCCGGCTGATTTCTCCTTGAGCTAGCCGACGATACACACCTGGATTTCATTTCCAAGATCCCCTCCCCCATTATTTGCGTGCCGTGAGAAGGTGCCGCACAAGCCAGGAAGAAAGAAAATCGCCGCTGGCATTCGGATTACTTGACCGAGGTGAAAATAACCACACTCCGCGCGGGGAGACTGACGTTCAGACCGCCTGGCAAATCGGCCTCCGTCAGCACCTCTTTTGGCAGTGGGAAGCCATCTTTGTCCGCCAACCGGTCGCCAGGAAAATAATTGTAGCGTTGCAGGTGCGCGATCTTCTGGCCGCCCGGCATGGCAACGCGCAATTCCCGCGGCAGGTCCGCATCGTTCACCAGCGCCAAGGAAAAATTGCCGTCGGCCGTCCTGGCCGCGAGGGTGCGCAGCCCCGGAACGAGCGTCTCGGAGGTTTTCAACGTCCGGCAGCCCGGCGGAAAACTCCGCGACATCAGCGACCAAGTGTAATACCACGGACGCAAATTCAGATCCTCGGGATGGCCGATCTCATTGGCCAGGCTGTTCCAGAAGCCCCATTTCTTGAACAAGGTTCTGGTCACATCCGGCCAATGGGTGTCTTTGTCCTTGTTGATGTGCATGGCGTCGTCCAAGTCCCAGGCGATGGTGCCGGCCATGCCGGCCCGGGCGCACTGAACGTTGTAATCCGCCATCCAGACACCATAATTGTGTTCATAAATATGCGGCTGGCTGTCGCTCCCACCCTGCGGCTGCACCGGGCCGCCGGTGAGGCCGGCCTCCCCCATGAAAAACGGTTTGGCTTTTCCCTTGGGATCAAAGCGGTTGATGTAGTCTTGGTGCAGCCAGCAATATTTTTCCAGATAATCCGATTCCACCTCGGCCACCGGGGCGTAGTAATGAAAATCATACGCGCCAATTTCCTTCGGGCATTGCTGCACGGAAAGATTCACCCAGAAACCGTCGCGCGGCAGAAAACACACATCCGGGCCGATGATTTTGACGTCCTTGGCCAGGCCGCGCTTGGCGAACTCGGCGTTCAACGCGGTGATGGCCGTCTTCCATTTTTCAAACGGGATGTGTCCGGAGGAATTGCTGTTCGGTTCATTGAGCAGATTATAATAGACAATGCAGGTATAATGCCTTTCCGTGCGCAGATATTCCACTAGGTCGCCGATGATGCGGTGCCACCGCGGATCATTCTCGTCCATGTGATATTGCTGCAAGCGGTCGTCCGCCAAATCCGGCCGGTCCTGCTGCGAGGACGGATGATCCCATTCTCCGAGAATCACCTTGACTCCGTGGGCCTGGCAATAATCCAGCAGCCGGCACATTTTTTTCATGCGGTTGTTTCCCCATTGATAAATGGGCTGGCCTTGCGCATCAAAACCGTCGCAGTAAGTGTAGGAGCGCGTCATCAGCCGCACGATGGGCACGCGCATAAAATCCAGCCGCTGGAAGCATTTTTCCCAGGCGGCATTGCTAATATCAAACCACGGATAGGGGCTCCACTGCACGCCAAAGCCCAGGAAATTGGTGCAGAGCGGCGCGGCGGTGTCCACGGTGATTGGAATGGGTTCGGCCACGGCCAGGCGCGCAAGCAGCGCCCCGGCGGCCACGATTGAATATAGCAGTTTTCTCATGGATTTTTTACTTTTTTTACTTAATGGAGGTTAAAATAACAACGCTGCGCGCCGGCAAACGGACTTCCAAGCCGGCCGGCAAATCAGCATCCGTCAGAATTTCCTTCGGCAGCGGGAACCCGTTCTTGTCCGTCAGCCGCTCTTCCGGGAAATAATCATAGCATTGCAGGCGGGATATTTTCCCGCAGCCCGGCACAAGGATTCGCAAGCTTTGTGGCGCGTCCGCATCGTTGACCGCCGCGAAAGAGAAGTTTCCGTCCGCCGTTCTGGCGGCGAGTGTGCGGAGGCCCGGGATGAGCGTCTCGGAGGATCGCAAGGTTTCGCAGCCGGGCGGGAAACTCCGCGACATCAGCGACCAGGTGAAAAACCACGGGCGCAGATTGGCGTCCTCGGGATGGCCGATTTCGTCGGCCAGGCTGTTCCAGAAACCCCATTTCTTGAACCGCGCCTGGTGAATGCCGGGCTTGGGGCCTCCCTGCGAGTTGATCGTGTGCATGGCATCGTCCAAATCCCACGCAATGGTGCCGGCCATGCCGGCGCGGGCGCATTGGATGTTGTAATCCGCCATCCACACTCCGTATATGTGTTCATAAACATGCCGCTGGCTGTCCAATCCGCCTTGCGGCTCAATGACCCCGGCGGTCATCATCCCCGCTTCGCCCATGAACAGGGGTTTGGACCGGCCGTGCGAATCGTAACGGTTGATGTAATCGCGCTTGAGCCGGCAAAAAGCTTCAAGGTAGCCGGACTCCACGTCCGTCGGACTGGTGTAAAAGTGAAAATCATATGCGCCAATATCAGCGGCGCTGGTCTGCACCGCGAGATCCAGCCAGTGGCCGTCGGCGGGCAGAAAAGTCACGTCCGGGCCAATCATTTTGATTTCATTCACCAGCCCCCGCCGGGTGAATTCCGCGTTCATACCCGCCAAGGCCGCCGCCCATCTTTGAAACTCCGCATAGCCCGACTTTTTACTGTTCGGTTCGTTCAGGAGGTTGTAATAGACCACGCAGGTGTAATGCCGTTCGTGGCGCAAATGCTCCACCAGATCAGCGATGCAGCGGTGCCAATGCGCGTCCGCCGACGCATCGGCTTGGGTGTTGGGGCGCACCTCGCCCGCCGCGGCATGATGCCATTCGCCGAGCACAACTTTGACCTGCCGCCGTTCACAATAATCCAGCAGCCGATACATTTTTCGCATGGAATTGCTATCCCATTGGTAAAGTGGACGGCCCTGCGCGTCGAAGCCTTCGCAAAAAGTGCGGGCATTCACCATCAAACGCACCAAGGGCACGCGCATGAAATCCAGTCGCTCAAAAACCTTTTGCCAGGCCTCCTCGCGAATGTCGAATTCCGGATACGCACTCCACTGGACACCAAAGCCGAGCAGATTGGTGCAGATCGGCGCGGCCAAGTCCACGGTGACTTGCACGGGTTCAGCCGCCGCGCCCGCCGCCAACAGCAGCGCGCCGACCACCAGCAAAGGCAAGCTTTTCATCAAAAAAATATGACCGCCGGATTTCACGCCGGGAATTGCAGGACGTAATTCACCAGTTGATCAAAATCCGCCGTGGCGACGCCAACGAACTTGTCGGCACAGCCGTAGTAGACAAACAGCCGGCCGTTGACCACGACGTTCCCCGTCGGAAACACCACGCCATGCGGGTAAAGTCCCTTCCACTCATATTTCGCTTCCGGTGACATGATCGGCTCCGGCGTACGGGCAAGGACTTGGCGCGGATTGTTTAAATCCAACACCAGCGCGCCGACATGATAAATGCCTTTCGCATCCACACCGTGGTAGAGGACGAACCAGCCTCGCGGGTGTTTCAGCGGCGGCGTGGACCCGCCGATTTTGCGCTCCCAGGGAAACTTGCCCTTGGCCAGCAAATGGCTTTCGCCCCACTTCAGCGGGTCGTCGCCAAAGCAAATCCAAATGGCGGGATGTTTCGTGCCATATTGCTTGCCTGCCCACTGCATCGGCCGGCGCAGCAAGGCGTATTGGCCGTTGATCTTTTCTGGAAACAAAATCACGTCCCGATCGTCCAGCGTCGGGTCGGTGATCCGGCCAAGGCGGCGGTAGGTCTTGAAGTCCGTCGTCATCAGCAAACCGGAGGAGGTCAGGTTTTCGCCGAACGCCTTGGGCTGTGTTTTGTCGCGCGGGTTGAAAGCCGAATTATCCGGCGCAAGCCAATATTTTCTGGGGAAGTATGGCCGGTAGGCATACGTGATCAGGAAACGCCCATCCATTTTCACGATGCGCGGATCCTCAATGCAACCGGCGTCTTCGCCATCCACGCTCGGTTCAAAATTGGGCCGGGTCGAGGTGCGTTTGAAATGAAAACCGTCCTTGCTGGTCGCCAATCCAAAGCGGATGACATGAGCGGCGTCATTACCCGCGCAGCGGTAAAGCAGGTAAAATGTGCCTTGGTCGTATATCACGCCCGGATTGCACACCACCAGGCTTTCCCAAGCCTGCTTGGGATTCGGTGAGAGAATCGGATTACCGGAATACTTTTCTAGTTTCATAAAATATGATTTGCGTTTTCAATATATTGCCGAAAGTCCAACCGATTGACCATCCCCCAGCAGGGGTATAGCCCTCCGCCGGCAAATGGAGTAGAATGCAGTCACTTTTCCCGCTGGAATTGAATCATTTATGAACGAAATCACCCGCCGCGATTTTCTGAAACGCGCCGCCCTTGGCGCCACGGTTGCCACGCTCGCGCCCGCGTCCTGGACCCGCGCCGCCAACCCGCCCCCGGGCTTGACCCCGGCGCAAGAAATTGAGGAGCGCGTCCGCGCCGCGCGCCCGTTGCTAGGGGGACCAATTCCCACTGATCTAGCCGACCGGCTGGGCACGACCCATTATGACGGCCATTACTTTCTCACGCAAAAGCCTTATCTGGTCGAAGGCGCGGAAGCGATTCACCGGCTGGGAATGAACGTGGCAAAATTCTGGCTGCGCGAGGATTCCCTGCCCGGCTACAGCTACAACAGCGATTGGCAGATCCCCCTCGATTCGCGGCTGGTGGATTTGTTGCAGCACAAATACTACGTCGAGGCGCTCGCGCTGCCGTTCCGCACCGTGGCGTTTGAGATCTTTCCGCTGTCGCGAAAACCCGGCGGCTATCTGGACGACGAAAGCGACTTCGCGGAAGAAGAAAAGCAATTTCACGAAGTCGCGGCCTATTTGCTCCAGCACTACGCCCAGCGGAACGTCACCTTTATTCTGCAGCATTGGGAAGGCGACTGGATGCTGCGCGGCCAGGAAGGCAAGACCTGGACCACCCTGCCGGCGGATGAACTGAAGCGCCGTTGCGATGGCTTCGTCCGGTTCCTGGCCGCACGGCAACGCGGCGTCGAACGCGCCCGTCAGGAATCCGGGCCGTCACACGCGAAAGTTTATCACGCCGCCGAGGTCAATCGCGTTTGGGACGGTACCAAGGGGATTCCCACCCTGACCACCCATGTGCTGCCGCAGGTGGCGCTGGATTTGGTTTCGTGGTCGAGCTACGACGGCATGGACAGCGCGGTACACGCCTGGCAAGGCATCGAATTGATCCGTCAGCACATGAAACCCAGCCCGGCGTTCGGCAAACCCACGGTGTACATCGGTGAAATCGGCAAGCCGGAAAATACGGGCGCCACGGAAAAGGAAATCGTGGAATGGTGGGATCGCGCAATGGGGGTTTATCTCGCACAGGAAATTCCGTGGTTCATCCATTGGGAGCTTTATTGCAACGAGCCAAAGGACGGCACCAAATCCGACCGCCGCCCCCGCAAGGCCGAAGAGCTGCGCGGTTTTTGGCTGCTCCGGCCCGACGGCAGCCTGGGCCACGCCGGCAAATACCTCACCTCGCTGCTCCAACATGCCGGCGGCCGGCTGCCGAACGCCCTCCGCCAGGCATGAAGCACCAGACAACAATGTTGCGCACTCTGGCTTCGCGTTATCGCCTGGCTGTGTGGGGGATGACGTTGGCACTGAGTTTTCGCGCTGGCTTGCCACTTGCAGCCCAAAGCACGTGGACCGGCGCCGCTACCGGGCAATGGGGAGTCGCCACCAACTGGTCGCCCAACGGCGTTCCGAATGGCGTGAATGCCACGGCAAACCTCAATACCAACGCGACCGTGGATGTGCAGAACACCGGCACCGGCGGAAATTTCCCCTATGTCTTTGGCACGCTGGCCACCGCTGGAGTCTCCGGCAATGTAGTCGTTGGCAACCCCAGTTATTCCACGGAGGAACTCACGGCGCAGACCTCCTCTGGCATCCCGGTTATTTCCATCAACAGCGGCGCCACGCTTTGGCTTTATTTCGTGCTGAATGGCACGCAGGGTTTCAATAAGACTGGGGGGGGAACCTTGACGTTCCGCTATAATTCCGAAATCCAGCCTTACACGGGTGCCATCGTCATCTCGGGCGGAGTTCTGGGCC
>Ga0316217_10002147_pt1 | contig 24267 bp, 19 predicted proteins | sample 1anoAmetaG_FD_203633 | JGI IMG/M metagenome (GOLD analysis project Ga0316217, IMG submission 203633) | Freshwater microbial communities from Trout Bog Lake, Wisconsin, USA - 1anoA | ecosystem: Environmental > Aquatic > Freshwater > Lake > Hypolimnion/Profundal zone | place: USA: Wisconsin...
AGTTTGTATTTATTATTTCTGAATGAGAGATGAAGACATAGCTGTCATCAGACTTACCAACAGTTCCTCAAAAAACAATGTTACTTACTACCACTTCTAAATTGAATATCGCTTCAAATTCTACCGAATCTCATGTAGGTACTCAAAGTTGCGTACTATTTCCGCTTTGCTTCCAAAGGTATCCATCGATTCTATTCAGACTTCAGTAAAGTTTCCTGAACCGTGCCATTTAGCGACGGCAATCTCCACTCTCCTTGGGAGCAAACGGCTGCTTGAAGAAAGATATCAGAAGTTGACCAAGTATTTTGATGAAATCTCCACCTTGCCTCAACTTTCTGAAACCAAAGGCTTCAAAAAAATGGTTGAAGAAAGTGAACTCGTAGGCTTTTTGTTGGCAAAAAACTAAGAAGCTGTCCCAAGAACGCCTCACATCCGTGCAAGAAAGGTGTGTCCCAAAAAATTCTGTGACTAACCGCTGATTGTGATAGTTTGACAGTTATTTGACACCATAATCTTACTATTCTTGAGCCATGATAGACCCAAGTGAGCTGCTAAGAAAATATCTACCTTTTATCTGTAAATGGCAGTTACTAAATGCGTTGGGAATTTATGATCATTTGATGAGGTTTACAAAAGAAAATTTGCTTATTCACTATAGCCTCCAAATCTACACAATTTTTATAACCTGTTGTTCCTAATATGTATCATTTTTCTTCTTTCTTTTTCCCTTTTCTAATAAGATCTATTTCTAATCCCTAACATTCTAAAAGTTGTATAATTATTCCAGCAATACTAAAATACAAAATCATTAAATCTAGTAGATTCAAGGTCAGTTTTTATAAAATAAACTATCTATTCGAAAGTTATTACTAACTTTTGTTGGAAGCATGTTGCCAAAAGTTAAAAGAGCAAACTATTATCTCTTGCCTTTCCATCAAAAAATTTAGGAATAAAAGGTCCAGCCGCAAGTGGGCAGCTAGAAAGATGAGATCCTCCTAGAATCATTAAATAGAATTAAAAAAATTTGCAAATGCTGTGAAATGAATTTTCATTAATCTCAATCGAGTTGGAAACGAAAGGCTGCTAAAGACAGAGCCTCAGCCAAAACCTTAACTTTGCATCGATTAGTTGAAGTAAGACAACTTATGGAAAAAATGTTTAGACCCGTAAATGAGCAAAAATCATTTATGAAGCATTACATGATAAATAAAAAGGCTTATTTTTTCCAAATGGCCAAATTCATAAATTCGACTTTACGAGAGGCTTTTAAAATGGAGAGACTCTCAAGATAGGTTACAAGTCAAAGAAAACGGAGATTAATATCTTATCTTTTATTTCAAATTACATAACATAATAATTTATTTGTCAAACTTAATGAATTCTTTTCCTTCGTAGGCCTTTGCAGAATTTGCTGTTGAGAATCCTTACAACTATCAACTCCTATGCGAAAACACACTTATTTCTGACCTTTTTTAGCTTAACTCCCCCCTCAAGCAAACCGCAAATCTCGTCTTTACAAACTAATACATATTACTCTAACTTCGGTCAGACGATGATTCTGCACGTGTTTATGCACTCAAAGTATGCGAAACACTTGCCTACCGAATCTTTTGCGGAAAACAAGTAATGATGGAATTATTTAGACCAGCTAATATAAGGCTGACTGGGAACTTTTACTTTTGTTTAATGGCGAAAACCTGATGCTAAGAGCAGTGGGAAAGACTTCCTCTGATGCTTGGGACAATTTGCTCAGAAAAACTATCACGAAACTTGGTTTTCATGAAAATTTTAAGCCCATTAGAAAGATGGGGGTCGGAACTTCGGCCACAGTATTTGAAGTTTAAAGAAAAAAGGACAACAAAAGATTCGCAGTCAAGGCTTTTTCTAAGCGAAGCCTTAACAAAGAACCCAAACTCAAACAAGGAATGCTCAATGAAATCAAAATTCTAAGAATTCTATCGGAGAAGGGGCATGAAAACGTCTTGAATCTGCATTAAATCTACGAGTCTGAGAACTCGTTTTATCTGGTGCTAGACCTCTGCTCAGGAGTCCTTTCCAATCGCTTGGCGCAAACCTTTGAAAGAATGTCAGAAACTAATATAAAACATATTATAATTCAATTACTAAGAGGCCTTACTTACATACATTCAAAAAATATTGCCCATAGGGATATCAAGCTAGAGAACATCCTTATTCAGAACAAAAGACCATAGCCTCAAGTTATTATTGGAGATTTTGGCCTTTCAACCTTCATAGAGGAAGAGAACTATCTTTTTACTTCATGTGGGACTCCTGGGTTTGTGGCTCCTGAAGTCATACATTTGCAGCAAAACCAGAAACTTAAGAATATGAACTGTGATGTATTTGCTGTTGGTGTCATTTTTCATTATCTGCTGACAGGAAGACCTGTTTTTCAGGGCAACTCATTCGCTGAAATTTATTAGAATAATAAAAAAATGAACTTTGACTTAAACCACGAAAATTACAGCAGATTAAACTATAGAGCTTTAGATTTACTCAAAGGAATGCTCAAAATTGACCCTGAATAAAGGCTCAGCTCATAAGAAGCTTTAAAGCATCAATACTTTGTTGCAGAAGAATTTGACTTCAAGCCACAATCCCCAGCCGCAAGTCTTTTGACAAATACTCACTTTCAATCATCTCTTTAGCTTCCTTAGATTAAGCTCTAAGGCCTTCAACGGCAAAAACAGGAGTATCGTAAAGCATCTCATGAATGATATTATTTGCGTTTTGATTGCAATTGATATTTGTTTCTAACTAGATAGAATCAATGAGACTAATCGATTCCTACACTATCTCCTTTGCCAAAGAGCATAATCACAACCTGATTCTTGGGCAGCTTGTGTTTCAACTTTTTTGTATCTTTTCTCTTCACATAATGAAGAGTAAGCTGATTTCCGTCCTGGAACAATTACATATCTTCCTTTTCGAACAAACCTATCTCATGGAAGTACTCTATCTAGTTATCGTTATTGATGACCCCTACTTTTATCCCATAGGCTAGTTTGATTACATGAAATTTGAGGGGAAGATCACAAAAGATAAGTCTCTAGCATCCTTTTTTTTCTGTAGTGACGTTAGCAATCGACCTTACGATCTTCAACCCTTCCTCATGGCGATAAAGGTATTTATTTTTTTTATCTTTAAAGGCCTCCAAAGACCCCAGGTCGTTGTGATACTTCTCTCTCCATTAAGACTCACGCTTTTCAGCTCTAATCTTGTCTTCCTTTGCGTTTTCGATTTCTTTCATTTGAATTGAATTCATCTTATTCAATTTTTCAATCTACCTCTCCTGATTTTTTATCTTTTTTTCCAACTAGGTGATATACTTCTTTAGTTAGAACTCCTTCGAGCTAGCTTCCTTCAGAATGCTATTTTTGAGGATTTTGTTGTTTTCAAGTTATATCTTTAGAGTATCCAATTCTATTTTCTGCTCTGCCTCGCTTAATTATTTTAATCTGCGAGTTAGCTCATTTTTTTAGACCTACAGCCGCTTCTTTTAGCTTTCATCCTACTTGAAAGTAAAGATCGCTTAGTTTTTGCTTCTGATAACTTAGCTAGAATACTGCTTCCTGTCTTATATCTGATAAATGCTTTCAATAGTGCTATCAACAAATTGTAAGAATTTCTTTTTGAGTTAGAAGTTTGTAGTATATCTAACTTGTTCATTGAGATAATCTATTTTCTAGTGCAGGTAGGCAATCTTTTCTGGGAGCTGAGCTGGCTGACTCGCCATAACGGATAACAATGATATAACTAACCCAGATCAAATCATTTTAACTCTACCTTATCAAAATCTAATAGTCACAATCTAATTTAGGATTGAGTTTGAGTCTTGGATTCAATAATAAGCTAGTATCAAGTGTGGTGTCAGGTAGGGATGGTCCCTTTCTTCTTTTTCTTCTTCTGGACCACTTTGGGAGCGGTTGCCCTATCTTTGAGCTTGAAGTGGTTTTCCCAATACTTGTTGTACTTTGCTAGATAATCCTATAGCGTCATCTAGGAATTCATTCTTTTCAAGGCATTCCGCAGGTTGTTCACATCTTCGTAGGTTCTGCCCGGTCCGAAGCGTTGTTCGATCATCTAGAAGTATTTGTTGTAAAACTCCTCGCCTTCTTCAGGGTCATTGATCTTGAGTATTTTGAGAGCTCTCATCATGTCTTTTGATTTGATTTTGTAGACACTCTCTGTGAGCATGGGAGGGACCATGACTTGAAAATTGGCACCAATGGGTACTAAAGTGCGATGATAGTTATTCATGTAGGTGTGGCTAGAATGTTGGAAAGGATTTTCGTTTCCCTCGTCAATCAAAACAAACTCAGATTCGTCCACATCTTCGTAGTCTTTGAGAGTATTTTTAATCATTTCCATGTAGTTGAAGGTGGGTTCAGATTTCTAGTAGGATTGGTAGGCTCTACTTTAATTGCGAGGAGAAACCGATGGCAATTATTCCTAACTTGAAGAATCTTGCATTGTAGTCAACTAAGATAATCAATTATAGCGCAATTACCAATATGATCCATAGACAACCATAATGTCGAATCTTCCACAACTACCCTCTTTTCAGCGCGTCCAACCAAATCTCATATTCTGTACCCGCATGATAAAATCGATAGATCTACAAATCAAATTCCAGCCCTACTCTATAGCTTCAATAAGAAATAGTTTAGATGCATTCATTCAGTTAATCATTTGCGGTCCAATAGGATTTTGTTCATTTAAAGGATGCCTCCTACGAAATACTAAGTCTTCTCCAAATTCGCACGCCGAAGCCGATCTTCGAACTACAGATACTTCCTGTAGCCGAACTCGACAAATACGAGGAAGAAGATCAGGATTATTTGGACGAATATTACAGGACTATACATCCACTGCTACTTCAGAATCAGCAGGTCTGCTGGACTTGACAAAGAACCGTACAAGGCCTAGCTGATCCAGTACAGGATCACGCTCAAAGACACGATGATGAGGGTCAGAGGTCGCACCCCTGTGCTCATCGTCAAGATCTTCATGTTTATTATCATGATGATGACTCCGAAAAGCACAGCCCCACTGAGGTGCAAGTATCCGGTTTTGCCAGTGGAATCCAGCACTTCCTCTTATAGCACTTCGAACACAACAAGAAGAGTGATTAACCCATAGAGTAGGCCAAGACCAATCGTCTTTAGGAAGGCAGAATGGCTGAAGTGCTGGTTGTTTACCCCTGGCTGGTAGATATCAGTATATTTATAGGACTGTTTATGAGTGTATTGCTAGTCGAAAAGGGCATAGATGATAATGGGCCACCCTGCGTAAACCACATTCAACAGCTCATACAGATACACGTTGAAAAGCACCACTCCTGAGAAATACGAAAACCCTCCATAGAAGATAACACAGCCCACGTGGAACCAGTTTTTGAAGAAGCTGTAGTTTACCAACTAGCAGTTTTTCCTGTACCACTCTCTTCCGTAGTAGAGGGTTAAGAGTTTGATGAATTTGAATTCTCCAGCGACGTAGTCTGCAACTCTGGCTGCCTAGGTCCCTTCGACTCCCTTCAACCCTACCCCCACACTTGCTTATTTTATCATGTTGACGTCGTTGGAACCATCACCCACGGCCATGGTGAGGTAAGGAGTTTTACTCTTTATGCGCCTAACCACTTCCTCTTTGTTTTTGGGGGTGCACCTGTAGCAAATAGTGGAGTGAAGGGGAAGATCAGGAGGAATGGTTTTTTCGGCATTGAGTAGGAAAATCTTTTCTTATTTGGATTACTTGTGCTTAAGCATTTGCAGTCTCCATTCAGCGTCACGGTCTTTATCATATTGCTCAATATCAATTATCTTCATGTTTTAATCGACCAGCCCACAAGAACGGCCAATAGAGATGGCTGTTTACCTTTTGTCTCCAGTGAGAATGAAAAAGGTAATCCCATGCAATCTCATCTGTCTGATGGTTTCTTGCACTTAATCTTGCAGTTCATCTTCAATTGCCGTTGCACCTACTAGCTCGAGATTCTGCTCTAGCTTTTCATAGCATGCGTTAATCCTATGCTTCTTTTCTTAGCCAATCACTCCTCTTGCCTCATTCAGCTGTTTGTACCAGTTTTGGAACTAACTCTCACTTATCGTTTTTTTGCCTAAGAACAAGGTTCTTAAACCGAGGACACTGAGGTAATCAATATGTTTTTGAGTGGCTGGGAGATCATCTTGGCCGGGTCTCAGCAAAGGTTTTACCGTCGAATCTGCCCCTTTGGTGAGCAGCTATATCTTACGAGTTGCCATATCTCTCACAATAACTGACATACGCTTCCGATCTGAGTTAAATTAAAGAACAGCAAGTTTCTAATACTCCGATATTTTGCTCATTCCTCCCACTTAATAGTCTACAACTTTGATAACTTTATTTTCTTCTCCAAGGTATTCCTTTCCTTACAGCTTTGCAAAGTTTATCAGAGCTACCTCATCGGGCGAGCTTGAGTTATAGTGTGTATCCTCCCCTTCATGCTCAACACTGACTTCATGGCACAGGGAGACCACTTTGAGGGCGTCTTGAAATTTTGGCTGATGCCTTTTTTTCTAGAAGTTTGAGTCTCTAAAATTCACAGATTGTACGAATTTTTAGCTCTTGTGACTCTTTGGAACACTTTCTCGCTTTGGAGCCACTAAGTTTTGATTCTTATCCTAGTCCTTCGCTGGCAGCTCACCAAAAAGCTACCCATTGCATACGAGATGCTTGAAAACCATGTTATTTTTGGTAAGAGTGCCAGTTTTGTCAGTAAACACAAACTTAATTTGTCCCAAGTTTTCGTTCACAGATGTGTTATTTGCCTCTGTAAAGCAATGGTAGTTTTAAGAGTATCCTTGCTTGTCCCTAGATAAGACTGAACCTTGAAAAAGTTTGACCATTTCCATTGTGACCATAAGTGAGATCGGTATGAAATAGGTCATTAGGAGCCACCAGGTCATAGAGGTGATCCAATAGTTGGAGGAAGTGATGTACTGCGTAAACTATTTGTAGCTGCTTTCGAGGAGCAAATTGAACAAGGCGCAAACCATAGCCATGATGATCTGGTAAATGAAAACTTAGATGATGATCTTGTCCACTTCGCTCATCAGCTTGGACTTCTTGGGCTCGAACTTAGCAGAGTTCAGCACAAGCTTCGTATCTGAGCCAGTGTAGCAGCATACTGCTATAGCTTCGTGCACGTTTTTCAAGATGCAACCCCTGAGCAGCAGATTAGTTGGGTCCAGAGGGATCTTCAATTCCTTCAGCTCGATTGTACCTTAGAATTGGTTTATTTGTGGGGCGGGAGTGCCGCAGTTAATTATGAAGGGCTGAGTTTATAGATCTTTTTCTTTGAGGAGAGCACTAGCCGCCCTGTTTCCAGAGAGGTTGTTCAAAAACGAGGTTTTATACTTGAAGTTGGTTTCTCCATCTAAGCTCTTAGTTTATACAAAGCACTTATTTTCAGCATCGGAGGTCCTGATTACAATGCAATCACAGGGAATCAAAGTCTATTTTTTGATTTTGATGATTTGCCCCACCTGAAGCGATTGCCATTTATCCAAATCGTAGCGGTTGTTGCTGCCGAGGACCTCAATAGTTCTCTAATTTTCCCTTTTGTCTTTCTGGTACCTCTCGTACTCCTCGTAGGCATCTTTGATGAGCACTGCAAGCATAACAAAGGCCAAGGGGACGAGTACGGTGGGAGTGCCCCCTGTGACTGAGATGGAGGGGATCATTTGAAGTATGGCGATGATGATAAAGTAAACTGGATAGATGGAGAGATACTGTTGGCCATACTTTTGATCTGGTTGAATAGGTTAACAGGGATGAAAGTCAAGGGACTTGTGGTGGTGCTCTTTATCTAGTTGCCAGGGAATGGAGGATTTGCGGCGTTCGGTCGGTTAGATGTAAATTGCCGAGGTTTGGCATGATTTTAGGGGTTGTCTTCTCTCATAAAATTTATTATATTTGGTAAGTCAATCTTCCCTCTTTTCATAAGATTCAGCAGTTTTAGCTGACATACAAATCCAGCTGACTGTAGCACAAAAAAAACACTCTTTTTGCCATCGACATAGAGTCTATTTGGCTTGAAAGCTAAAGCAAAATTTGAATTTTATGATTAGTCAACTGTCATATAATTACGCAAATAATGCCTTCGATCTTAGTAAAAAAAGATTTTTTGTATTTGATAAGCATCAAGATGCTGAGTGAAGGATTAGCTACACATAGTAAAAAGAATAATCCCTAAATTCAAATTTCATCTATAACTCCAGGTACTGGATAGACTCCGGATTGTTAAGGTAGATTAGAAGATTACTTTCCTTGAGAACATTGCTTTGGTAAGGTATTGTTCAAATATTGGGCTTATCAAGAATGTAAATTTGCACTTTTGGAGTTATTTATGTAAATGATCTTATCTTTACCTTCTAGAATGCAGCACTTTTCTGATTCCATAAAGCAGCCTAGACAGTTTACAATAATAGATTAAAAAAGCAAAATCAAGCAACCCATGCAATAAAACCAAATCTTATGATTTTTACAATCATAACAATACAATTTTTGTAGATTAAATGAGAATAGTAATATCATTGTGCCTCTTGTCGCATTCTGAGCTTATGGTACTCTTTTTTACTGCCCAGCTTCTACGAATAAAAGCTTTCGTAAAGACCTAGCAGCCCTCCTACAAGTTTATTTTGGCAACTCTTCATACAAGCAGCAAGAGCATCTTCATTAGTGCTTTTACAATCGTATTTGCAAATAGTGAACTAATCCTACAAACTCTACTGCAGCTCCTTCATCGTCTTTTTGTCTTTTATCACTATTTTCTCCACATTGTCGAAGCATTTGTAGTAACTTATGGGATCAATGCCGAATTTTACGAAACATTCGCATTTCTTCGTGTATAGCTCTTGAAGGTAGAGGTTATAGAAGGGACGATAGCCATTGTTCACTTTGTTGAAGACTTCGATATAGATATCCTACAAGCCAGTGGTCATATATAAGATTTATAAATAGAGCCTAAGTTGAATGAATCAAGAAAAAGTTCAACTTATAGATTCAAATCTGTCCAAATCTATGAAAACTCAAAACTTGACAATCCTCTAATAGTATTTTTGTGTTGTATAAATCATTGGGGAAGAGAATAGGAGCCTATCTAAGCCTAAAGTTGCTCATAGGTGGGCACATTCGCATATTTCTCTGCTATACTCTATATCACAAAGTACTTACAGCTCTATCTTCTTCGTGCATGTAGCGCCAGTCTCTCTCGACTAACTTGTTCAGTTCGTAGAATGTTAGCTATGGGAATCGAGTTGCAGCTTTTTCTAGCATATGGTTTTTCCACAGTTGTTAGGCCAGAAGATTAGATTGGGTATTTGAAATCCAAGTGAAGAAAGAGTTGCATTTTTTCACTAAATCACTCATCTGAATCAAAGCTTGGGTACGAAAACTTCGGATTATGTACCGTTTTTGTCGGTCCCTTCTGCCTCCAAATCGATGATTTATTGGACAACAGCTTTATTTTTTGGTTTAACTTTCTTCACCTACCTTCGTAGCCTAAGTATTACTTTTGTATTTTGGTGGAATGGGCAGCCTTGTTGATATTTTTTAGTTATTCACTCATAAGTTTTGATATAATTATGAATCAATAGTAGAATCAGGCAAATTTAGATTTTGTTGTGCCTTCTTGCCCTGCTAGCTCCGATATTTCGTAGGGGATTTTCTGGAAACGAGCTGCTTCAGGGTTGAAGAGAGGGTATTCAATGAATTGCAGAAATAAGTTGGCCAGTCTTTGTCTCAAGCCTTCTAAAGATTTCTCAGGTCTACCCCTATCGAGCATGTTTGCCTATCTGTCGATCAAATCCACGATTTCACGCGTTAAGTTGCAATCCCATTCTTTCACAGTCCACTTGGTATTCAGCAGAATGTCAAGTCTTTCATCTGTGGAGATACCCTTCATTCTCAAACCTTTGTAAAGATCCATGAGCTCTTTAGCTCGAATAGTAAAAGGTGTATGAACTTCGGTTACTCTTCCATCAGTCCTTCTTACCCATTGCTTGGGGTCACTCATAGACTTCAGGTATTTTTATATCTTTTGTACCTTTTGGTCTTTGCCAGCCGAGATTTTGAGCCTATCTATCGTCTGCAACAAATCAATCTCTTTATCCAAAGTTTCTTTGAGTGCTCTCTTTCTCTGCTCTTCAGTAAGAGACTTGTTGTTTTTGATCTTTTAAAGTTCAGTGACTCTCCACATTTCCAACTCTTGGTAAAGAATTCTAAAATCATCTTCACTCTTTGGGTTCCTTCTCCTCTCAATTTCTTGCTTGTGCCGAATCTCCTCGTTTTTGCGAAAAGCCTCCTATTGCTCAATCTATTTCTGGATTTTATCGTATTTTTTTTTTCTGAGCTTGGCCGCATGGGTCCTAGCGAACCACCCTCGGGTCAACCTTTGGATATACAAGGCTGCCTAGTTACGTCTTTGCTACCACATCTCAGAATCAAAGTACAAACTTGGTCTTACAAGTTTATCAGTTCTAGTATCGATGAATAAGCCTTCTTTTTACATCTGGGTTCCGATTTCTCTTTTGACTTTGGTTGACTTTGAGACCCATTCATAGGTTTGAGTTTCACGGGTGTAGCAAAGTTTGTGTGTGGTCTTCTTTTGGTCAGTTTGAGCAAACGCATTCCAGCATTAGATATCGTTATTGACATTTTTGTAGCCTCCAATAAAGGGCTTTTTCTTATTGATTCTTATGATTTTGACGACTTCAGTCCATTGGTGTGTGACATTTCCTTTGTCATCTTTTTTGACGACAGTAGATTCAACATGGTCGTAGTTGTTGATGCGGTTGGCCATTTCTAGGTCATTTTTGAGCATCACATCTCCTGATTCAAGCATATCTTCTTATTCGTTACTCATGATTTAAGTTATATTTATAAGCAAAGTACAAAAACGATGAATCTCAATTTGACAAAAAAACCCAAAACTATGATCTTTTGAAGTTGCTAGTTATCAACTTTGTTGTTTTAGTGTCAAAAATAAATCAACATTTTGACATAGTAAACAATCATTTCTTTTCTTCTTTCTTCTTTCTATCTTCGGTAGCTTGAGTACATAGATCGATGTAGCTTAGGGGCGAAGGAAATTTGTTCATAAAGACGCCAGTAATGGCTTCTTCGTCATTTCCAACTGCTAAAATTTTGAATTCACGCTAAATTCTTCGAATTTTGTGAGATTAGTTGTTTTAACGAAGGTAGAGCATTGCTGGTGGAATGATGATATTTTAGACATGAAACTTTGTATTGTATAAAATCTTTTTGTTATAGTACTCAGTATACTACTAACGGGTCAAAAGATGAGTTTGCTATTTCGTGTGTTTGTAGGATTTGCTGACTTACCTTGGGGGCCAAAACTGGCCTTCTTGGATATTTGTCAAAGTCCCACCAAACTTAACCTACAATTGCGAAGGGTTGCAGAATTCAAGCAAAGGTTCAACGATTTGTTCATCAAAGAAGTTTATTTTTTTGACTGTTTCTTCTTCTAGAAACTTTTTCACTATTCCCCACAAAAAAGATATAGAACTAGGAACTCGAGCTACATAGCATACGAACATTCTGGATCTATAGGTATCAGAAAGGAAAGTAAAACTTTTCTTCATCGTGCCAACAAGAGAAAACAAGCCAGTATGGGCAGCATCAATAATCACTACCCAGTTTTCTACTTGCCCAGGAATCAGAAGATTGTTGAGCACATACTCAAAGAAATAAGTCTGCGTCTCCATGACTTAATCCTCAGCCATCTAAAGTTTGATTATCTTCTATACGTCAAATACTAAGATGGGTCTGTAATGACTATCACGGCCAGCTATATAATAGACTCCTTGACGCTGCATAAAGAAAGTTTTACCAAAAACTTATCAATGGTTGGTGTAACCGCAAGATTTTTAACTCTGTCTTGGTACTCTATAAAGATCCGCATATCTTCGACGCATTTTTTTAAGTTACAGCCGGTTGACAAGAACCAACGAAGCCTCCAGGAACGGTCCCATCTGGGATCTAGTTTAATCCCCTTTTCAGCTATGTAATTATCTAGCTCTTGTAGCTTTTATAGCTCATAAGGAGTGTAAGTTTCCTAAGCCCAACCTTAGAATAGCAATCGACGTATGCTTTTGCCCTCTCCAATTTTGAAATCGTCTTTAACTTTGATGTCTGCGGATCTTTTGGGTACAAATAGGAAAGCTTATTCAGGAATTGAGGGGTGATCTCCCAAAACGTTTTGATGAGCGTACATTCCAAATAATTAATGTTAAGAGTAGCATTATCAGAAAATACAATTTAACGATTACTAATCAAAAAATGAAAGTTTTATTTGAAGAAAAGTTGAACCTTTTCCTCAATTTCTGCTAAACAAAGTGATGCAAAATGGTGCAGACTATTACAAAGTGATAAAAGTAATAATTTATATCTAATTAAAATGGCATTTTGGGCCATGGGAGCATTCGACAAAATAAAGAACATTTCGATAAAGTAAGTCACCAAAAAAGTAAAAGACTATGTCGTACCTTTTCTAACACTCAGCATGTGGTTCCCGAAGAACCTACCATCAAACCCAAGCAACAATAATAAGTCAAACCTAAACCCATAAAAGTCAAAATTTCGTTAAGTTAAAGCGAGCTCATGGAAATACAGCTAAGGTAGTATAAGAAACTGCTGAAGTTACAAGAAAAGATTGTGGGTGAGCATGAGAGAAAGCAAAAATAGGAAATTTAGATAAGACAAAAAGAGCTGTAAATCCTACAAAATGAGCTCATCTAGAAAGAACTTTAGTAGAGAAAAAATGAGGAGAAAAATCATTTGCTGCAGGCGATTTAGTAGGGAAAAAGTAACTGTTTACACTTATATAGAGTCCATTGAAGAGATAATTGAAGAAAATATTGAAATCAAGTAAATAATATACTTCACAAAGCAAAAATGAGTCATCAGCTGAATGTTGTTCTATTGTGTCTTTGTTGTGCCACAAAAAGTATAATCATACCCTTCTTAAACAAATACAGGAAGATTAGCAAAGCTGAAGTTATCCAAAGCTTTTAAAACTTAGATAGAGGCTTAGCTTAGACTGGATGCAGTTAGATCAAAGAATCAAGAAAGCTATTCTTCAAGAGAAAGCAACTCTGAACTTCTAACCGAAGAATGCTAATGAGAAGAGGCATCTTAGGGATGATGTTTGGCGATAAGCTTAAAGCTATCGTCCATGGTTTTGGGACTGATGGATTGTTAGGTAAATTTTTGGCCCCTTTAATTTTTTTCTATTGACCTTAATGTTTTCAAACGATCAAATTAAGATTTGCTCTTTTTCTAGGACCAAACCTTTTGTAGTGAAGCTTTAGTGTTTTTACTTTGGCAAGTTCCGAGTTGTAGCTTCGGAGCAGATTTGTTTGACTTTATTTTTATCGATGGAAGGCTGCACTCAATAACGTAAGTCTTACACATATAAGTAGGCCCTTCAATCTTGGCTCTTCCCGTGGGTCTCCAAAGAGGTTTTAAGTCTTTCTTCTTCACAGACTGAGGCCTTGCCCCTTCGGTTTGATCTTACCTATGAGAGATATTTTCCTTCTAACTTGAGACTTCATCATGTTAGTGGTACTTGATCTTAATGTTTGAGACTCATGATTTTTGTAAGTGATTTGCTTTTTAAGCTGCTAATTTTCTTTCTCCAGATGCTCAAGCTTTTCTCTTAGAGGTTTTACTGCGATTTCGATCAAATCTAAAATACTTCTTTTTTGATTAATAGTTTATTAGCATCGCAAATTCAAAACAGCGGCATTTTTCGTTTAAAACTGAAGAGTTTTGTATGTAGAAATTGAAGATATTTCTTCACAATTTTTATTTTTGTGATGGTGACATATAATCACTATTTTTGGGCATTACGTTCAATCTTGCACTTAGATTACTCAGAACTGATTGCTTTGGACTACAACTAAGCAAGCTATCTTTTTTTTTTTATAATTTTTAGTGAGTTTATGATTTCTGGCAGACGTTTGGGTTTTCCATATAATAAGTTAGTAGACTAGTATTTGGAGAGTATAAAAACTATTCACATCATTAACTGCCTTTTTTTCAGATAACGGTATAATAGGGATAGAAGTAAAAGGATCCCCAGAAGGAATTTCCTTCGAAAGTTGGACAGCAGCCATATTGATTTTCATTCACTGTCACGTTCACAGACTCACATGGAGCAGGGGAACTTAAAGTTGAACATTCATTGGGAAGCAGAGCATTTGTGGAGCTCGTCCCGGCGTTTTCCGATCGACTGCTGATTTCCTCATTTTGTTCTTACAGTTTCACATTTAGAGTATTAGAGACAAGAGTCTGGGGGTCCAGCTCTTCAAGCTCTAGCTTGAACTCTTCGAAAAGAGTAAGATCGTTGTGTTTCTTATAGTGGGCAATGATCTTGTTGGAAAAGCAGTGGCGATCTTCCAATTTTTGGTGATGACTTCTGCACTGAAAAGCATTGCGAGTCTTGATATACTTGGCCATCTCTTTGTAGAGTTTGCTGACTCTGCGTTTCTCTTTTGAGCGCATTTTCTCTTTGTTGTGTTCTATAAAGGCTATGTATTTTGCGTGCTATATCTAGCTCCATTTTCCATTATTTTCACCTGAGACATACTTTTGCTGTTTTTTGGGTCGACCGTAGTGTTCCTCACTGGCCTAGAACAAGCTGCTTGGTTAGAATTCTTAACTGTTTTCCATTTGATTTTGTATTGATTATAAGTTTAAGAAAATACTGTTTCAATTAATAATCACAAAACTCAGGAAAAAAGCAACTTCATTTTCTGCTCAAAAGCTCTTGTAGCCTTAAATAGTCAAGATCTGGTACTCTTTAGCCTAAAAAGAGTAGCTTGAGTTTCAACATATAATCCACGGATATTGAGACAAGGAAGCATGGGAACCCGTTGCCGAGTGGCCTGAGCCACACAACCTCTCTGCACGGACTGACAAAAAAGTATCTCACAGAGTTAAGGAGGTACAAAAAAGACAGTGATCTGCAGTTTGTATATAATTCGTTGTATTTTTCGAAAAGAAGTAATTATAAACTGTAAACTGGAAACTCACTTTCTTCCGAAATACTAACAAATTTTAACCTCAAACAGCATGAGGCGAAGAGAAGAACTTAAAAATGGTCCCTCGTTGGGTTTTTGCAAAATTTGTTATTTTCTTCTTTTGCTATGATATAAGTGGATTCTCAAAGAGAATTCTTTTAGTTTCACAAATAAAAAATCAGGCAGGCATCAAGAAAGAAGACAAGATAATCCTTAAAAGCTACTTTTTGCCCTAAAAGCTGCCTAGATTGAGCGGCTTTCGTTAACTTTATTTACCCAAGATGGACTTAAAGTCCGAAATGTTTGAGAAGCACTGGAACAAACTTAGACCATAAATTTTTGTGTTTCTGCTAAGTTAGAAAGGAGTGGTCTTTGAGTTCTCTTACATGACTTTTAGTTTTTTCCAGACTTTTTTCAGAAAGAAAACTTTTAAAAACACGATTTAAAAAGCTTTTATTTATTTTTGAGCATCCGAAACAGTTAGCAAATGCTGGCTTGCTTTCTGCAAGATTCTACATTTATATTTCTCAAGTTATGACTTTATAAAATGTTAGAAAAAGTTAATCGTGCTTCATAGTTTTATCACTTTTGGTATAATAGCAATTGATTAGGGCTTTAGATGGCCTAATGCTCTGTTGATCTAATCACAAAAAATGATAGCTTTTTTATTTTTTTTAATACCTAAACTTAAAAATCTTCATCATAATAAAGCCACATCTTTTTAAAGAATAAAGTTATCAATAGTCATAGCATTTGGGAGCTACAATCTCAAGGAGTGGACTAACATAAAATCTACAACTTTTGAAGAAACTAAAAGTGAAGGTCTTCCTCTTTGAAAGTTCTATTTAAAAGGCTTGATTTATATATATTCTGGGCTAAAGCAACTTTGAAGCATTTAACTTTATTATTAAATATAATGAACAAAGAGGTGCCAGTGGCCAATAGAGTGATCCAAAAGCGTTAATTTTAAAAAAACAATGATATCCTGCTCAACAAAATCATGAAAATGAAAGTATCTCACTCTTTACCCAGTTTTCAAACATCAGTGCAATTAAAGGCTCACCTAATGCCAATAAACACCGGCCTCATCCACATCCCATTTAGTACAATAAGTTGGTCAGCCTTTCGGAGCAGAAGCATACAGTCAAAACAGTACTCAAACAATAAAATATGCGTCTAGAAAACAAGAAGATATATGACCGTTTAGTTAACCAAAAATCTACAGTGTCTGCCAAAATATTTGCAAATTAGAGACAGAAAAATGTATAGTTTCTGAAAAGGATTGGCAAGTACCCTTACAATAGGGTCTCTTCCATGAAGCTTGACCCTATCTAAGATTAGTAAGGTAGCAACCGGATCATGAGATGTAATACCATGGGAGATTTTCAATAAACTTAAAGGTTTAATAATCGCGGAAGCTAATACTCCCTCTCAAAAAACAGACCCATCATCAGTCCTTTTGCTCAAGAATAAAGAAAGGAACATTTGATTGTTTTGTACTCAAAAGTGGTCAAATTATCAAAAAACTGGTTCACAGTGAAGTTCCAAAGATTCAAAAACCACTACCAAATCATTTTACAGTCCTATCCTGAGCTGAAATTCTAGTACGCAGTAAAGTTATCAGAAAAGATAGGCACTGCAATGCTTTCTCAAAACGACTATGACTATGAAACTATTTACACTAACTTCATTAAATTTACAAACCAGTATGTCTGTTTAACCTTTGAATTGAATCAACCTGAGAAAAAGAAGCATTTTTACCGATTTTAGAAGAGAAACGCTAACTAAGTGCCCTAGAACTAAGGCTAAGCTTAGTAGGAGGCGATGGAGGAAGAGCCGAAGGAAACAAAACAAATTAGCAATATCAAAGAGCATCGTAAGACGATGTTTGCAGTTGAAAACGAAAAACTAGAAAAACTAAAATAGGAAAGGAAGCTGCATAGATTGAGCACAGATTTAAGAGAAAGCTAGAATCCTTTGAGGAGATTATAAACTGTTTCAAGTTTGGATATCAGAATTTCTAGTGACAAAGTTTGATAATTTGATGTTTTCTTTAGATTGATGATATCAATTAGATAGTTTAAATAACTTTTTTCAATATTTGTAGAAATATCTGAAGAGATCTTGATCATAGATTGTGTTATAAATGTCTGTCTAACCTTTAATATAAATTTTTGCTTTAAATATGCCAGAAATGTACAAAAAAGAAGAGACCTCACCCTTCTAAATTGATAAATCATTGTCCCTCGTTATTCCTAAACCACAAAGATGCTAAAAATATCCAATTTACGACCACTATGTACCAAAAAATGACGAATCAACCCTAATGTAACCAAGTGAGCTAATTAGAGTAGTGGCATAGCATATTGCAATAAATGTTTATTTTACAATATAGTGATACATTTATAAAAATATGAATGCACTTAGTTTTACCTCTATTATACACTATTAGAAACTAGCATCTACCTCATGAACTCCAGACAGAGACTGAGGAAAAACCAGCCAAACGGCTAAGATTAAGACGACCTCGATTTCAGGCACAACTATGACCCCAACTTAGAAGCCAGAAGGTAAGTCCTTTCTACATCACTCGATCATCAGTCGAGTCTTTATTTCTCTCTTTTTATCTATTTAGGCCCTAAGAAACACGAACTCGAGCTGCGAAGAACAACGGAAGGATCAACTACGTGATCAGTGAAGATGATAGAACTGCGGAATAAAAAGACAAATTGGAACAATAGGCCGAAGCCGAAGAAGTCTATGACTTCTTGACTCCAAGAGTTTAGTGCCTACTTTGGAAGATAGAGCACCCCGAGCCTCAGAAAGAGGTCTTTCTTGTAAAACTAGAGAAAAGAAGCTATATGCAAACTGTATGGATGAATAGGGAGCAACTCAAGGCAATTGGCTATTAGGTAACATCAAATTCCCTCAAATCATTGAAGATAAGGATTCGCAAAACTATGGAGCTCAAGTTGAAAGGCGGATAGTACTTCAACCCCAATTTCAAAATTCCTGACCGCATTCTTAGTTCTACTGAAATATTTACGGCAATCCATCATAAAAAGGCTAATGATATAAAGGGTAAATGGGACTAAACCATACTTACAGTATGCCAAAAGATCCTGAATTTCGTCAAAATTGGCTACCCCTATGGAATTCTCCTTCATGAGCCTTACAACTAGAAACTTTAGAAAGAGAATGGCATCACAGTCCATATAAACATAGGCCAGATAATCAGTAAAGTCTACCTTGGTTACTACAAAAACTATGGTGAATTCTGGGTTGAATTAGGCAAAGCGATTGGCAATTTTCTGTTGATTTATCCTGAGGAAAAAGGAGACTACCATGTTGTTGGAATGACTATATTTGAGTGCAGCATTTTTCTTTACGAACAATGGTACTATCTCTGCAAGCAAAGATACCTTCAACTTAAGAAAGAGTTGATCACCAAGAAGGTTATTCCGGAAAGAATGACACAATAATCCTAGGAGTACCTGAATAGCCTCCCTCCCCAATAGCTTTTCGACCATTCGATTCCTGAAGGAGAAAACTAAGCGATTGGGGCAAAGTTTTATAATGAATAAGTAATCAATGAAAAGTTGGAGTAAAATTAAAAGATCTAGGAAGAATCCCCTAAAAAATAAGAAGATTAAAACCAAAACTTTGAGAATAAAAACATAAAACGATAAAAAGATAAAGTGAACCAATAGCAAGCAGCAGAAACTCCTGACAAAGAAGCAAAGCAATAGCCCTCCCCAGCTAAAGAATAAGAAAAAGCATTAAGCAACAACTAATCTACTACTTTTATCAAACAAAAAGAGCTCAAACAAGTATTAGTCAATTTAGTAGAGTTATTTTGCACAACAAACATATTCCTAACTGAAAAAGTGGTAGATACCCCAAAGAATGAGGAAGAGTTTGAGATATTGAACCCTGGACCATTTTCTTTAGATTGGCTAACCCCAAACAAATAACTTGCTAAAAATTATAGATTTAGGTTTTTAAATAAGAGTGATCTCAAGACTTTGGATCTAAACACAGAGACTGATAAACTTTTCTACGTCAAATGGAAAGATTTGAGCTACAACGATGCAACATGGTAGTCATAAAAAAACATAAGTTGTCCATAGAAGATTTAGGAGTTCAAAATTTGGAACAAAATCCCCATAAAGTAGATTCGTGAAAGATTCGAAATGAACAACAAAATTCACAAATTTTTGCTGGATTATAGCTGTTTCGTTGGTGAAAAGAAATTGCCTGCAAATAATACCAATATTCACAAAATGGAAAGCAAACTTTATAGACTAGATGCGGCTTCTAAAAACACTCCAAGGCAATACGGAGAAAAAGACATACCTATCTTCAAAAACTACAGAAAACTCAAAGACTTTCAGCTTGAAAGTTTGAACTGGATGATCAAAAACTGGTACGAAAATAGAAACTCCATATTGGCTGATTAGATGGGATTAGGCAAAACTATTCAGACTATTGCCTTTCTTTACCACTTATACACCTACTAGAACATAATTGGACCTTTTCTAGTGTTAGCACCACTCACAACTCTTCACCAATGGAGAAGATAAATCTAAGAATGGACTAACTTCAACTGCTTACTGTACTATGATGAAGCTAAAGGGAATGTAAGATAAATAATCCAAGAGTATGAATTCTTCCATTTGCATACAACTAAGACTGGAGACATTATTAGCTCTAAACTGCCCAAATTCAATGTCTTGTTGACAAACTACGAGCTTTTTATTAATGACTTTTAGATTCTCTACAAATTGCCTTTTCAACATGTTGTTCTGGATGAAGCACATCGCCTTAAAAACAAAAACACAAAAACGACAATGACCATCAGTAAGCTTCCATGCCTTAGAAAAACTTTGCTGACTGGAACTCCAATACAAAACAACACCAAATAGCTTTGGACTTTGTTGAATTTCATCTAGCCGAAAGAATTTGCGAGTGAAGAAAGATTTTTGCAAGAGTATGGAGAACTTAGTACTTAAGAGCAAGTGAAGAACTTTAAAAAGATGCTTAAGCCTTATCTACTTAGAAGAATCAAAGAAGATGTATAGAGTACTATTCCTAAACTTTCTGAGACAATCATTGATGTTTAAATGTCAACGATTCAAAAAACCTATTACAAAGGAATCCTGGAGAAAAACAAGTCAACAATGCTCAAAAGTCTTGGTTCTGCAAATTTCAACTCAATTTCAATTCAACTACGAAAATGCTGTAACCATCCCTACCTGATTTCAGCTGAAACTGAGTCCTAAATTAAATTTGGGTCAATCTCAGTGCAAGAATAAGCCAACCGTTTCATAAGATCAAGCGGAAAAACTATACTATTGATGAAGTTATTGCAAAAGTTCAAAAATGAAAACAAAAAGGTCTTACTTTTTTCACAATTTGTAATGATGCTCGATTTGCTGAAGCCTCATCTTTAATACAATGGCTTTAATTGCTAGATACTAAAAGGAAGTCAGTCGTCAACAATAAGGCATCAGGCAATCACTAGATTCAACCATTAAGAGACTGACATTTTCCTCATTTCAACCAAAGCAGGTGGTGTAGGCATCAATTTGGTCGCTGCAACAGAAATCATAATCTTTGATTCAGACTGGAATCCTCAGAATGACATACAGGCAACTGCTAGAGCCCACAGAATAGGACAGAAAAAGGAGGTTAATGTCTATAGATTAATAACTGCAAACTCTTATGAATCAGGAATGTTTGAAATGTCCTCCAAAAAGCTAGGTTTGGACAAGGCCATTTTTACAGGAGACACCTTCAAATCGATGGGAGATTTTGATGACGCCTAAAAGCAGCTGACAAAAGCTGAAATCTAACTGTTACTAAAGAAGGGAGTCATCGGATTTCTGGATAACCAAATGCAAGAAGAAGATTATTTTAACCAATCTATAGAAGCTATCTTATAGAAAAATGCCAGAAAGGTAGAGTACACAATGCCTCAAAGCTCAGGTACAACTTTTTCTAAAACGAAGTTTAAGTCTTAATAAACTGATATCAGAATTGACGCTCCTGATTTCTGGGAACAGGCTCTTAAAAGTATAGAAACGCCTCTTGATAAGCTTGTCAAAAAGAAAAACCACCTTAAAGAGTACTCTACAATTGAAAAGCAACAGGCTTTACTGGTTGAAACCTATCGAATTGTTCTAGATTTCGTGAAACAAAAGACTTTAGGAACAGGTTTCAACGCGTAAGATGAGCGCAATTTGCTACGATTTTTGTAAGCTCTAAACAGTGAAAGATATATCAATCGTCAACTGAGAGACATTGCTGATTCGCTTTCTATGGAGATCACGAAGCCTTCTCGCAGATTTAAAGTAAAGGAAGAAGATATCTATGCGATCACCTCCTCCAATCTTGGAACCCAATAGTCAAAAAAATAGTAGAAAATCGATCGAAACTTGAGACTAAGACGTTTGAAAAAACACAAATAGGACGAAAATTTGGGTCTAGGACCCTCTTAATAGGAAGATTCAGGCGTTGAAGATGAGCCAGAAGAATAGTCCTCTTCTTCTGAAGTCATGAAAAACCAATAACTCTAGAAAGCTGATGAAGATTACTACAAATTGTGCTATATTTGCGAAAAGCCAAAATGCTCAATATTTTGTGGAGGAGTTTGCAATAGACCGTTCCACAAAAAATGCTTTCAGGTCTATAACAGCAAATCCGGAGAAAAACCACTCACATACGAACTGGATGAGGTTACAATGTAGTTTGAAAAATGGCAAAATTCGAAAGTAAATGAACCGAAATGTTTCAACTGCAGTTAGAAGATATACAAATTCTAATGTTCAGTTTGCTTGAAACAAGGAGTTTACCATGAAGAGGAAACAGCAACTACTAAATCAAAAAGGAATTCAAAAAGCAAAAAGTAGACTTCATAGCCCATTTAAGATTAGAACTCTGTGTATAAATGCTCTTTTCCTGGTAAATGCACCAAGTTCTATCACCTTTCATGTCTTTTTTCTGAAACCTTTCTCGGGAAATTTTCTGACCATGGAGGAAAGATAGTAAAAGATAAAAGTGGCATCACCAAGCAATTTAGATGCCCTGCACATTACTGTAACTCATGTTATGGAGTCGACTCGAAATCGACAAAGCTTAAAAGCTATACTTGTATCAGGTGCTGCAAAACTTACCACGACAAATGCTTGAACAAAGAAAGGTTTATAAGACTTGGATATTAACATTTTTATATTTGCATTGATCACTTGTAAAAACCTGAGGACATCAATAAGATAAGTGTGTAAATTCAAAAGTTTGGACCTACCAAAAGAGAAAGAATGGAGATGAAAAAGAAAGCAAAATAGGCAAGGAAGAAAAAAGCAAATGAGTTGAATTCGGAAGAGTACAAGTAAAAAGTGTAAGAAAAAGAAGTCACTTCTAAATAAGAAGAAAGAGGTCTGAGAAGATCCAAAAGAAATAAAGCTTAAAGTAATTAAAAGCTTTCTTAACTGAAATAGAGTGAAATAAGAAGGCCAGAGAAAAAGCAGAAGCTGAATGAAAACTAACAAATGTAAGATTAATCAAAGTCTCATCGCTCTTAGCTCATTCATTTGAGCAACGGAATCTAAAGTAAAAGCAAATAGCCTTAGGAGAACAAAAACTCTCATTCCAAATCAAAGAATAAAAAGAAAAAGTCGCAGAAATAAGCGATTCCTAAGGAATAGAATGAAAAGAGTAAAGCCAAAAGTAAACTCAAAAAAGAGCTCAGAAGTTAAAAGGTTTAAGAAAACAACGAATCTAAAATATCCCTGAAAGATTAATCCAAAAATGAGTCAAAAGCCTAAAATGCCACAATTGAGCTACAATACACAGACTTCAATCTAGTGCCAATTCAAGATTTTGACTTTTCTGCTTACAAATTTGACTGGTGTCGCTATTGCGGATCTCGCTATGCCAAAAGTTTCTTAATAGGTCCTTGGGAAGGGACAAAACTTTGCTAACATCATCACTAACAATGGAAAAAAGGCCGTTTGAGGCTTGAGAAGTACAAAAATGAACCAAAGAAACCAATCAGTAAATCAAAATAAAACTAACTGCGCTTCTTGAATTAGTACGCCAAAAACAATCAAACCAACGCTCTTTAGACGATTCAGCAGCTCAATAAAAAGCTAATGAATGAATGATAGCCAATTAAATAGATTGTTTGTATCTAATAACTTAACTATTGAATAAAAGTCTTTTGAAAAAGAAAAGTGAGGCTGATCAAAACAAAATCATAACCCCTGAATATAATCCCATCAAAGCTATTGGTTTCAGACAAAAATATAAAAAACCCATCTTCATATTAGATCAGTTAATAGTAATTAGTGAATTGGTTGGAAAATAATCATTGTTATTCTTACTTGAAGTACTATTGTTAGCCCTAATCTTATATTTTGATGAACCTCTGGAAATCGAATTACGAATTTGGGCTGACTTACCTTTTTTAGCAGCTCTCAGTGGATTACGTTTTAATCATTTATTAGTGAAGATTCCTTTACATTAAGCCCAGTAGGTCAACGTCTCCATAAAGCTCAGTCTTGCCCTTAAAAAGAAACAAAACTGAACTCTTGGAGGTTTGGATATCCAGAATACTGTTAGGCTCCATAAAAGCAGTGATAAGGGGGAATCTATACTGTTAATGCTACAAAACGGGCTGCTACTTGTTTCTGGTCAGAAGTTCTGCAGCTCTTTTTGCTTTCTAAGCAGTAGATTAGAAGATCCTTCGTTTTTACTCAAGTCTCTCAGCATTCTTTTTGAGTGAAAGCTATAAAGCCTTCTATTGATTGAGCTAATCTATCATCTTTTCTCTTTTTCTCTTTGAACGGGATTGTATCAACTGCCCTTACTTGGCCAGAATGCCTGAAGCTACCAAAACATTTACGGCATCATATATTCTCCTTCTAATATTTGATTGTGTTTTATAATTTTCTAGTTTGTAATCTTTAACCAAATGTTCGATTACTTTGTTGATCACTACCTTGATCTTTGCTGGTCCAAAAGTTGACACTAGTTCAGTTACTATTTTAGTCAGGTTTTTCAAGGTGAAGTTTTTTTGTTTTTACTTGGATTACCTTTTCAGCTAGTTCTTTAAAGCAGGCTATTAGATCGCATCTTTTAAGTTTATCTTTTATTCCTA
>Ga0316217_10002149_pt1 | contig 24256 bp, 16 predicted proteins | sample 1anoAmetaG_FD_203633 | JGI IMG/M metagenome (GOLD analysis project Ga0316217, IMG submission 203633) | Freshwater microbial communities from Trout Bog Lake, Wisconsin, USA - 1anoA | ecosystem: Environmental > Aquatic > Freshwater > Lake > Hypolimnion/Profundal zone | place: USA: Wisconsin...
GGGCGCCTGGAACTGGCCCAATGGTGCCATAACCAGGAGCTTTATCCGCAACTGGCCCAGGTGGCCGGCGACATTCTCGCGCACCAGCCGGAGAACAAACTGGCCTGGTCCTACATGCGCGAGGCCGACGACAAGGTGCCCCTCCCGGATGACCCCAAGGCCACCGCCGATCTGAAAACGGAATTTGCCGGCCGCTGCGGGCATGATTTTAACGTCCGGGCCACCCACCACTTTCTGCTGGTGTTCGATACGCCCGAGGCCGCCGCCGCCGCCCAGTGCTTCAGTCTCGAACAGGCTTATGACGCCTTCCTGTCGTTCTTCAACCTCAAGACCGTGCATCCGCGTTTCCTGGAACGCCGCCTGGTGGCCATCCTGTTCAAGGATCGCCAGGACTACTTGCGCTATAGCAAGGAGGCCGACGGCGTGGAGATGACCTGGTCGGCCGGATACTATTCGCAGCGCACCAACCGCGCCGCCTTTTTTGACGATGCCACCAGCGCCACCAACGAGAAACTCCAGACGCTGATCGAAAAACTGAAGCTGGACATTCCGCAGATGACCCGCCAGATTGATGCCGCCTACCAGCGCGGCGATGCCCGCGGCGCCAACGCCCTGTTTGCCCAGCGGCGCGAGGCCACCACCCGCCTGGCCATAGCCGGCAATATGCTGCGCAGCAACGTGGCCGGCAACAACAAAACCAAGACCATCCATGAAGCCACCCACGCCCTGGCCTTCAATACCGGCATCCAGAAGCGCCTGGTCGATTACCCGTTCTGGCTCTCCGAAGGGCTGGCCTGCTGTTTTGAATTCGAAGACCACCTGCATGGCATGGGCCCGGCCAGTATCAATCGCGGGCGCGCCGGCGTGCTCCACGACGCCCTGAAAAACAAAACGCCCGCCCCCGCGGACACCGCGGCCCTGACGCTCGAGCACCTGATAACGGCCGGGCCGGCGCGCGATATCTCGGACCATACGCTGGGGATATACTACGCATCGTCCTGGGCGCTGTTCCATTACCTCTACCGCAACGAACGCCCCGGCCTGGAAAAACTGCTGCGGACCTATGCCGCCCGGATTCCCACCCATCCGATTCCACCGGAAGAACACCTGAAGTTGTTCAAGGAGGCGTTGGGGGAGGATCTGGGGCCGTTGAGCAAGCGATTCCACGCCGATTTGGAAATGATGCGGTAGGGAAAGCCGGAGGCAGAACGCAGAATACCGTTGGAAGTTGGAAACCATGCAGCACAAGTTGGCAATCGGGTTGGCGCGTTGGGCCGTGATGGTTCTACTGGCGGCGTGCGCCGGGGCGGTGCCGGCTACGGCGCCAGCCACGCTGCCGGTCACCGCTCCAGCGGGCGATCCCAATGCGCCGCTCGATGTCAGCGCTTACAAGCCGCCGATCCGTGTGGCGTGCCTGGGGGACGGCATTACCTACGGCGTGGGGGCCAGCGGGGGTTGGTCATGGCCGGCGCAGCTCGACCGGATGCTGGGCGACAAGTGGGTCGTGCACATCTTTGCGCATAGCGGCGCGACCGTGCGCCGGGGCACCAAGCACGCCATCTGGGATCTCAAGGAATACCAGGCCGCCCTGGCATACCAGCCCGATGTGCTGATTATTCTGCTGGGCACCAACGATGCCCGGCCGCCGTTGCCCGCGGACAAGGCGGCGTTTCGCCAGTTCTATGGCGAACTGGTGGCGACGTTTGCCCAGCTCCCCCGCCCCCCGCGGATTTTCTGCGCTACGCCGCCCTATGTGGCCCGGGAGGGCGCCGGCGGCATCACCGACGCCAGCGTGCGGGAACAGATTCCCCTCATCCGCGCCGTGGCGGCGGCGCACCAGGCGGGCGTCATGGATATCCACGCCGCCACCGCCGGCCGTGATGAATGGTTCGACGACCCGATCAATCCCAATACGCGCGGCGCCAGCGCCATCGCCGCAGCCGCCTACGCGGTACTGGCGGGCCAGTCCTGGCAGGGCGCCATTCCCCGGCCGCAGATACTCGGTGCCCTGACCCGGCCGGCCACGACCCGCGCGGCCGCCCCGGTCATGGACCATGTTTCCGAGCCGGGCTACCGCGAGTGCTATGCCCTGATGGCTAGCGAGTCCGAACTGGCCCCGGAAAAACTGGCGTTCATCCGCCAGTATTATGACCGGAGCCTGCCGGACTATAACGCCCATGTCGCCCAGAGCGAGGCACAACTCGCCGATTACGAGGCGCAACGCCAGGCCTACAAACACGCCACCGATCCGGAGGAGCAGAAGCTCTACCTCGATTATCGCAATAAGAGCCGCGCCGCGCAGGTGGAACTGGCCACCTACAAACACGCGATGAACGCCCGCCTGATCGCCTTGCTGCCCCCGGAAAACCGCGGCCGCTTTGGCGCGGCCTGGGTCCGGCAGATCATCTTAGACCGCCTGGCCGCCGTGGCCGCCGAGTTAACCCCCGAACAGCAGGCCGCCGTGTACCAGATCTGCAGCGATGCCGGGGACGCGTATAGCGCCCTGACGACCACCCCGGAACGCAGCGCCGCGACCCAGGCGGTATACCAGAAGGTCTATGACCAGGTGCTCACGGCCGAACAGAAACATCGCGTGGACCGCGGGGGGACGTAGGGCGAAAAATGGTTAAATAGTTAAATGGTTAATTGGGGTGCGTGGCCGGGGCGGGCGGTGTGGCGGCATTGTACAACGCTGCCAGTTGTGCCGGCGTGACAAATACCATGTCGGGGTCGCGCTGGGCGTAGATCTTTGCCAGGTCGTCCATGGCGAAGGTCCAGCAGTGGACAAAGCCGTTCACAAATGCCGGACGGGTGGTGCCGACTTGTTCGCGTATTTCGCGCAGGAAGCCGTCCTTACCATAGCGCCAACTGGTGACCGCGCGGAACACCGGCCGGCCGCCGCGCAGGCGATAGGTCAGGTTGCCAATGCCGCTGCGGCCCGAATAGCGCCCCATATCGGCGAAGATGCTGTGGCAGAAGGGCAGCGCCGCGGCATAACGGGCGATGTTTTCGTCCCCCCCGCCGACGGTACGCACGGATTTCATATCCGCGGCCTGCATCAATTGCGCCGTCCACGCGAGAAACTCCGCCCAGACCCGCGGGGGCGCGGGACACGCGGCGGCAAAATGATCCGGCTGCATGTAGCCGGCGCCGGAGACATCGGCGATGAATTCGGTGGTGGGTGTGGCATGCTCAAAGTACCAGCCGGCAATGCCGGGCTGGAGTTCCCGTGCCGCCGGGCCCATGCCAAAGGCCAGGGGAAAGCTGCCGAAAGCCGGGTGGGAAAAGTAGCGTTGGAAAAAGCCGGGCCAGAGGATCTGGTTGTCGCCGTCGGAGAGCACCAGGGCAATGTAGATCTTGTCCCGCTGCAGGGGCGGCGCCGGGGGCTGCGGCGGCTGGGTAAAATGCGCTACGCGCACACCGCTGAGAAGCGAGTAGTTGGCCTGGTGGTTGGTGCACACCAGGGCATGGCCATAGCGGCTGAGCAGTTCGACCCCCGGCGGTTCCCCCATGCCGTGGCCCGGGCCGGCGGTGCCGGCGGGAAACCCGACACAGACGCTGTTGGGCGCCAAGGTGGCAAGCAAATCGGCGATAGCCTGTTGCTCCGCCGCCGGATCGGCACCGGGCTTCTGCGCTTCCGCGGGGCCGGCGATCCAGAACATCGGGGCGCGGAACTCATAGCTGTAATCGAAGGTGCCACCGGCCAGCAGATCGGGCTGGCGGAAGTCGCAGAAATGATGGTTAAACGTGCCCTGGTAGGTGGCCCAGAGCCAGCGCAGGGCGGCGGCATAACTGCTGAAGCGGCCGCGCAAATCGAGCGTGATCGGCAGGTGCAGGCGGCGGGCCAGGTCGGGCGAGGCGACGATAGCATCCGTGCACGCGGCCACGTTGGCAGCCAGCAGATCGCCGCGGTAAAAGTCCTTATCCGGCACGACAGCACCCCGGCAGGAGGCGGCGAATTTACCAAACAGCGCCGGCAGGTCGGTGACGATCTCGTAGTCGCCGATGAATCCCTTTTCCTTGTGCCGCTCGAGCCAGAAGCGGTCTTCCGCACTGCGGAGCAACCAGATCCGGGGCGCCGTGCGGGCCAGCAGGCCTTGCAGGCAGGTCACGGCGATGCGTTCATCGACGTTCAAGCCGCCGGTGGACACGGCGAGAATGTGCCGCGCCGGCGGCGGCGACTGCGGCAGGTAGGAATCCCCCCATGGGCGCGGGTTCGCCTGGGCCAGCGCAGAGGCCAAAGGCAGTAACAGCAGGACCAAGCCGGACAGGCATCTCGTGGACGGGCCAAGGCTTCGGATATCCACCCGGGGCCTGCAACTTAAGGTGCATTTCAAAAGCGTCTTTTGAACCATAGAGCACACCAAGGTCATAGAGAAGAACCGGCAATTTACTGGCACCCTTATCCTTCCAACTTCTAACTCTCCATTTCTTCGCGGCCCTTCGTCATTGTGGTTTCACCGCGTTGGGTTCCCGTCAAAGTTGCTCGGCCTGGATCGTTTTGATTTCGCCGTTAACGCGCACCTTCACCGGCCGCGGCGCCGGTGCAGCGATCCGGTAGCGGGTCACCTTGCCGTCCTGCCAGTCCATGTCCACGGTGAAATTGCCGCGGGCCCGCAGGCCTTTAACACTGCCGGTTTTCCAGGCTTGCGGCAGGGCCGGCAGCAGTTGCAGTTCGCCGGTCTGGCTTTGCAGTAGCATCTCAACCATGCCGGCGGTGGCGCCGAAGTTGCCATCAATCTGGAATGGCGGGTGCGTATCAAACAAATTGGCATAGACGCCACCGCCGCCCCCGTAATTGGTGCCGGTTTCGCCGGCCAGGTGCAGCAGGTTGCGCAACAGCCGATAGCTGTGATCGCCCTCGAGCAGGCGGGCCCAGATGTTGATGCGCCACGCCATCGCCCAGCCAGTGCTTTCATCGCCGCGGGCCCGCAACGACACCTTCGCCGCTGCGGCCAGTTCCGGGGTGGTCAGGGGCGAAATCTGGTGGCCCGGGTGCACCGCAATCATGTGCGAAACATGCCGGTGCGTATCTTGCGGATCGTCGCGATCGATCATCCATTCCTGGAGTTGGCCCCATTTACCGATCCTGGGCCCCAGCAGTTTGCCACGCATGGTGGCAATCTTGGCGCGGTAGTCGGCATCCACATCCAGGACGGCAGCCGCTTCAAGGTAATTGGTGAACAGGTCATAGACCAGTTGCTGCGGGAACGAGACGCCATCTTCGGTGGGCCCATGCTCGGGGGAAAAATCATGCGGGGCCACCAGGGTGCCATCCGGCAGGGCCTTGAGATGATCCTCCCAGAATTCGCAGAGTTCTTTGAGCACAGGGTAAAGTTCCTGGAGATACGGCTTGTCCTGCGTGAAGGCGTAATGATCCCACAGGTTCTGGGCGATCCAGGCACTGCCGCCGGGCACCCACTGCCAGGTGGAGCCGCCGAAGACGCCGTTTTCGCCGCGCATGGCCCAGCCGCGGGCGTGAAACTCTTCCTTGGTCTGCTCCGCCCGCACCGCCCGGCCGGCCAGCACCCAGTCAAACAGCGGCCTAAAGCAATCCGACAGATTGGCCTGGTCAATAAGCCAGTAATTCATCTGCAGGTTCACATCGCTGTGATAATCCGAACGCCAGGGCGGGGTGTTCGAATCGTTCCACAACCCCTGGAGATTGGCCGGCAGCGCCGTACGTGACGAGCCGATCATCAGGTACCGCCCGTATTGGAAGAAGAGCACCTCGAGTTCCGGATCACTGCCGCCGTGGCTGTAGGCTTTCAGGCGGGCCAAGGTATCCGAGGAACGCGTGGCCTCCGCCGTGGCGCCCAAATTCAATTGCACCCGGTCGAAGATGCGGCGGTAATCGGCCTCATGGGCGCGGCGCAGGGCGGCAACGGTTTGTGCCGCGGCGGCATCAATCTGGCGGGTAAGGCGCTCGTGCGGGTTTTGGCCGCGCCAGCCTTTGGCGCGGTCCGGCAGGTAATCGGTGCCGGCATTCAAAATAAGCGTAAGGCTGTTGGCGCCGGTAAAGGTGATCCGGTCGCCGGCGGCCGCCACCGTGCCGCCATCGTTAACGACCAGCACTTGCGATTCGTATTGCAGGGCGATGGTGTAGTCGCGATTACCTTCATACTTGTAGCCGAGGAGCGACCCGGTGGCGCCAAGACGATTGCCCTGCGCGACGATCTTGCCCTTGTGCATATCGGTTAGCGTGATGGCCCCGGTGTACGCACCGGGTTTGTCGGCCGTCAGGCGCAGCACCATCACCTCGGCTGGATGGCTGACAAAATACTCACGCCGGTAGTTCACGCCGTCGGCCGCATAGCTGATGGTGTGTACCGCGTGCCCGATATCCAGTTCCCGCCGATAGCCCGCCGGCACCGTCTCGGCCGCCGCCCCATACCACGGGCCGCCTTGCCGGCCTAGTTCAATCTCCGCCAGTTGAAAATGCGTGGCCGAACGGAACTCGGGAAAGGTTAACCGGTAGTGCTGGAACTTCCGGTCATTATCAAAGGTGTACGCCTTGCGCTCGTGGCGCTGGGCATGAGGCGGTTCATCCGCGTGTTTATCCAGGAGAACCCACGTGGCGGCGTCCGTGGAGCCTTCGAGCGTCCAGGCCACCGGATCACGATCGGGCATGTCGTCGGCGGATGTAAACGCATAGGTCGAAACCACCGCCGGCTGCGACAAATGCCCCACCCAGACCACCGGTTTCTTGAAATTCTCAATGCACCACTTCGTAGCGGCCGAGCCGTCGATGCTCTTGTCCACCGCTTCGGAACCGGGCGAGGACTGCCCGCTGGCGCACTCGACGGTCGCGATGGACGGCGCGCTGGCGCCGCTGGCCAAGTCAATATAGAGGTCCCCAAAGGCCTGGTAGGCTCCGGTATCGTGCTCGTCGCCGATCCAGAGGCTGTCTTCGTTGAACTGGATATGCTCGCGTGCCACGCCGCCAAAGACCATGCCGCCGAGGCGCCCGTTGCCGATGGGCAGGGCCTCGGTCATCCATTGTTTGGCCGGGGCGGTATACCACAGGATTGCCGGATCCGCTGCCGGGGTCCGCAGGGCCAGCAGGTGCACGGTAAGAGCCAGCAATACGATCCCGAAGCGATGGGTCATGGCCGCGATCTCCTTTTAAAGTCGTTGGGGTGAATAGTGCCATCAAAGGGGTCAAGGGGTCAAGGGGTCAAGGGGTCAAGGGGTCAAGGGGTCAAGGGGTCGAGGGGTCGAGGGACAGAGTAAACGTCCAACGTTCAACGTTGAAAAAATACATGTTTTCCTTGGACGTTGGACGTTTAGCGTTGAACGTTGAACGTTCGTCATGCCGGAAGTTATTTCGGGCATGTTCCTTAACTAATTCACTATTACTCATCGCCGCTCCACCCCCGCAATAACTACACTTTCCACCACGTTACCTATAGACTAAAGCGAATCGTGACCCCTTTTCTGGTGGAGACGTTATGCGTAAACCCATGTGGTGGCGTTCCCTTGGTGCGGCAATCCTGTTCCTGTCAATCGGCGTGCTCGGCAACCGGCCAGCCGTGGCCGAGGTGCGCCTGCCCAAGGTCTTGGGCAGTCACATGGTTTTGCAGCAGGAAAAGCCGCTGAACATCTGGGGCTGGGCGGCAGCCAATGAAGCCGTCACCGTGCAATTCCAAGAGCAGAAGCAGGAAGCCAAGGCCAACGAGCACGGCGAATGGAAAGTGGTCCTGCCCGCCACCAAGGCCGGTGGACCATTTACCCTCACGGTCACCGCCAGCAACACGATCACCCTGGACGATGTGCTGGTCGGTGAGGTGTGGCTGTGCTCGGGCCAATCCAACATGGAAATGGGCATCGGCAACGTGCGCGAGGCCCAGAAGGAAATTGCCGCCGCCGATTTCCCCCAGATCCGCCTGCTCAAGGTCGAAAAGAAGTGGGCCCCGCAGCCCCAGGATGATATCGGGGGCGAATGGAAAGTCTGCTCGCCCAAAACCGTCGCAGAGGGCGGGTGGTCGGGCTTCTCGGCCGCGGGCTATTTCTTCGGGCGCCAACTCCACCAGCAGCTCAAGGTTCCCGTGGGCCTGATTGATTCGAGCTGGGGCGGCACGCGCATCGAATCCTGGACGCCGCCGGAAGGCTTTGCCACCGTCCCCGAGCTCAAAGCGGAGTCCGCCGTAATCCAGATGAGCAACCCGCACAATCCCGCCTATCAGCAGCGCATGGCCCCGGTGCTCGACGCAACAGCCCAATGGCTGGAAGCGGCGCGGAAGAACCTGGCCGACCAGACCCTGGTACCCCCCCCGCCCGCCTTTCCCACTGACATTCAGCTCCCCCACGATGTGCAAAACGCCACCGCGCTCTACAACGGCCAGATCCACCCCCTGGTCCCGTTTACCCTGCGCGGCGCCATCTGGTACCAGGGCGAATCGAACCTGGGCGAAGGCATGTTGTATGCCCACCACATGAAGGCCCTGGTCGGCGGCTGGCGCCGTATCTGGAACGAAGGCGACTTCCCCTTCTACTTCGTGCAGATCGCACCGTTCAACTACCACAACAACCCCGTGACCGAGGCGGAACTATGGGAAGCCCAGGCCACAGCCGCCCAAGTCATTCCCAATGTCGGCATGGCGGTCATCAACGACATTGGCGAACTGGGCGATATCCACCCCAAGAACAAGCAGGAGGTGGGCCGCCGGCTGGCACTACTGGCCCTGGCCAAGACCTACAATCAGCCGGATACCATCTGTTCGGGCCCGACGTTCAAGGCGCTGACCATCGACAACGACAAGCTCCGCGTGACCTTCGATAATGCCGGCACCGGGCTGGCGACACGCGACCATCAGCCCCCCACCTGGTTTGAAATCATCGATGCCGACGGGGAGGCGTTCGTTAAGGCCGACGCTCGCATTGATGGCGGCGCGGTGGTGCTCCAGGCGCCGGGGGTATCCCATCCGACCGCGGTGCGCTACGCCTGGAGCATGCTGGCCGAACCGAACCTGATCAACAGCGCCGGCCTGCCCGCCGGGGCGTTCCGCACGAAACCGGCGGTGACCGATGCGCTGGCCAGCGTAGCCGAAGCCAAGGAGTATCAACTGGTTTACGATCTGGACCTGGCCAAACTCGGGCATGACATTACCTATGACGTGGACAACCACGCCAAAATTCAGCAGTCGTTCGACCGGATCGCCTACCTGGTGGAATTGCAGCAGGATAACGGCGCCAGCCGCTACGTGTACGTCTCGGTGGATGCGTTTACCAACGACCTGGGAAAGATCGGCATTCCGACGCTGGCCTCCGGGGCGAAGTTTCAGCAGAACCTTACCAGGATGAACATCATGTCCAACGTCAAAGGTATCGTTACCGGGACCGACCTGGCTGGGGGCAATATCGAGTTCTGGCCGAACAACTACGGTCCATCCAACACGGCCGCCGTGCCCGCTGCCAGCAACGAGAACTATGACTTTGGCGATCAACCGACCGATCCGGCAGATGGCTATGGATCCATGCAAATCCACAATCACGATGCGAAACAAACTCTCTTCGCCATCAACAACTGGAGGGCGGGCGGAGCGGCGGATATCGGGATTGGGAATAGCCCTATTGCGAAAAATACAGATTGGACCTTCGCCGCTAACGCCAAGTCCTATACCGCCAAGCGAATCCGCGTGTTGGTACATGCCAAATGAAAATCCTTGTGTTTGCGAATAAATTATTCTAAAATCTACACTTATGGCGATTCAAGCGATTAAATCATCGCTTAATCAACCTGCCGTTCTGACTTGAAACCAGGTGACATGGCGCGCCGCGTTCGATAGAATGGTGGACCTGCTCAACAGCTTATTACGATTTTCCCCTCGCGGATCCGCGTAGTGTCAGTGTTAAGGAACGGTAAAGGATGATGACCATTAACGTCGCTCAAGATCAAACGAATAAGAACAAAACCCTTGCGCTGGGGACCCTGTGCGTCTTGGCGCTGCTGCTGACGGGCTGCATGGATATCACCGGCCGCGGTCCGGCCCCGCTGGATCAAACCATCGTCAAGGCCGATGCCCATCCCCGCGTGGGCCATGTTTACTGCATGCGCGGCTGGCTGGGCATTTTCAGCACGGGCATGGATACGCTGGCGCAGAAAGTTGATAAGGAAGTGGCGGCGGTTTCGGTGGCCGATGAAGAGTGGCGCCGGCTTAAAGGCTTCCTGATCAATGAAAAGAAGGCGGGCCGGCTGACCAGTGAACCGCTGGTTCTGGTGGGCCATTCCTATGGGGCCGATGATCAGATCCGCGCCGCCCAGGAATTGGGCGAGGCGAACATCCCCGTCGATCTGCTGATTCTGGTGGATCCGGTCACCCCGCCGGATATCCCCGATAATGTCAAACGCGTCGTCTGCATCTACAAGAGCCACCCCCTGACCGACTTCTATCCCGCGTGGCGCGGCGTAGCCATTGATCCCAAGACCTCCAAGGCCCCGGTCACCAACATTAACCTGCGCGTGGATCCCGTCGGGTTTGATACCACGCAGATCGACCATATTAACATTGAAAAGTGCGAGGGCGTCCACAATATGGTGCTGGGCGAAATTCGCAAGGTTTGCCCCGAGCGGTCCGCTTTTGCCCGGGAACGCCAGACGACCGGCATCAACACCCTGGGTGTGGCGCCGACCGCCTCCCCGACCCCGGTTCAATAGCCAGCCGCCGCGGAATAAATTTTGGATACCCGTGCGGCGTGCCAGAGGTCGTGGCCCCAGACTCTCTTGGCCGTCCACGTTCCGCGACTTTGGCTTTCGTCTTTCGTCTTTGCCAACCCCTTTCCCAAACGCGCGTTTTCCATTACAACCGTGGCATGATTGAGTTTATGAAACATCTGCCCGCCCTGATTGCCGCGCTGTGCCTGACGATTTACTGGGCCGCCGTGGTCGTCAAGCTCATCAAGCTGGCCCGCAAAATCGGCAAGGATCCCAACGCGCTGCCCCGCGAGCGCGTCGGCCAGTTGCTGCGCATCATCTGGTATCCGATCGTGCTGCTGTGGATCGTTGAGGCGTGGAGCGCCGCCGTGGACACCCAAGGCTCCCTGTCCGCCCGCCTGCCGTCCCTGGCCTGGTGGCTGACCCCCGTCGTACCGGCCAACCTGCCCTGGGCGCTGCTGGCCGGCATCGGGTCGGTCGTCAGCATCGTCTGTACGGTCCTGACCTTCATCTGCTGGCGCAAGATGGGCCGCAGCTGGCGTATCGGCATCGATCCGGCCGAACGCCTGGAGATGGTCTCGACCGGCCCGTATCGCCTGGTGCGCCATCCCATTTACGCCTTGCGGATCTGCATGGGGCTCTGGATCATCGTCATGGTGCCCACGCCGCTGATGGCCCTGACCGTCGCGATTGACATCATTCTGCTGCAACTCGAAGCCCGCCGTGAGGAAACCTACATGGAAACACAGCACGGCGCGGTTTACGCCACCTATAAGAAAAATGTGGGCAGATTCGTACCGCGCCGCATCATCGGTTAGAATGGCGGCCGTATCCGGCTGGAGCCTTGGCTCCCCCCAGGTGTTGCCGCGCTGCCGCTGCGCGTGCCCTGCGGAGGCTTCAGGCCCCGGGCCCTCAGGAAATGCTTTGTGACACAGACGATCGCCAACCCCACGGAAACCAGTTCCCCGGCCAGCCCGACCGGCGCCGCGGTGCAGCTCAACGCGTTTCAATTGCTGATGCACCGCTGGGGACAACTGGGCGCCTACAACGCCGGACAGGTGATGCAGGTTTCCGGGGACGCCGACGCGGCGCGCTGGCAAAGCGCCATCGAAGCGACGATCCAGGAACTGGGCCTGGGCATTCCGCACTTTGGACCGGCACTCGAGGAGGTCCGGTTTTCCCCGGTGCCGGCCATTCCGGTCGAAGCGGTGACGACGGATTTTGAAACGTACATCAACCACGAACTCAACCGGCCCTTTGCCCCGACGGAACTGCCCATTCGGTTCGCGGTGCTGGCCCGCACCGACGACACGCACTACCTGGGGGCGTTTTATGACCATTGGATCGCCGACAGCCGGGCCATGCGGGAATTGATGCGGCGCATCTTTGCCCGCTACCAGCACCCCGGCGCCGCGATCGCCCTGCCGCGCCTGACCCTCGCCGCCCCGCCGTTCCGGGCGCTCTTCGGCCGCCATTTGGGATGGTCGCGCCTCTGGGCGATGGCCCGGGAAAGCCTGCGCAACATGCGCCGCCATACCTATGCCTATCGCATCAACCTGATCGACCCGTTGAACTTTGAATCCCGCTGCCTCTACGTGGCGTTGCCGCCGGGCCTGATCCAGAAACTCCACGCCCGGGCCAAGGCGCAGCACGCCAGTGTCAACGATGCGTTCCTGGCGGTCCTGGGGCACGTGATGGGCAATTTCACCGCGGGGCTCCGCTATGCGGGCAAGCGCCGCCACGGGCGCCGGCGCGATCAGGTGAGCCTGGGCACCATCGTTGATATCCGCGATGCCGCCACGGTGCCGCTCGATAATGTCTTTGGCCTGTACCTGAGCAACTATACCACCATCCTGACGCACCCCGAGAAACAACCGCTACCCACGCTGTTCGAACAGATCGGCCGTGCCACACGCCGGGTCAAGGCGTCCTTTGGCAGCGTGCGGGCCACCGCGAGCATGGAAATGGCCCGCTACTGCTGGGATCGCTTCGGCACCCCGCGCCAGAAATCCAAGATGTTCGTCAACCATGTCCCCGTGACCGCCGGCACCTCCAATGTCAACCTGACCGGCAGTTGGATCGACCAGCCCCTAGTGCCCGGCGGCCATGTGCCCACGGTGCTGGATTACATTCGGATCAGCCCCACCGGCCCGCTGCTGCCGCTGGCCTTTACCCTCACGACCATTCGCGAGAGCCTGAGCCTGTGCATGACCTACCGCACCACCGCCTTTACCCCCGCGCAAGGCCAGGAGTTGATGGAAAGGTTCATCCAGGGTTTGCAGGACGCCGTGGCATGAGCCTGGCACGCGCGGCTATTCGGACGTTGACGCGCTGGGGTTCCCCCGTAGTTGAATGTGTTTTCCCGTGTACGTGCTGGGCCACCGGCACGCCGATCGCCCGCGCAGATCTGGGCCTGAGCCCGGACACACGCCTGGCCATCGCCCGCGCCATCGCCTGGCCCTACTGCACGCGCTGCGGCAGCACCACCGGCCCGTTTACCACGCATGGCGCGGCCAACCCCTGCCCCCGCTGCGCCACGCGCAACCTGGGCGTGGCCCACCTCGCCCGCGCCGGCACGTTCGACCCGCCGCTGTCCATCCTGGTTAAGAAACTCAAGTTCGAGCGCCATCCGGAGGTCGCCGCCGTGCTGGCGCCGTTTATCTACCAGGCCATCACCTTGCAGCAGCGGGCGGTGGACGTGCTCATCCCGGTGCCGCTGCATTGGCGGCGCAAATTAGCGCGGGGCTATAACCAAAGCGAAGAGTTAGCGCGGGCCGTGGCCCGGCTTTCCCACTGGCCGATGCACAACGTATTGCGCCGCATCAAACGCACCCCGGAGCAATCGCATACGCAGTCCCGGCTCCAGCGCATCGACAACCTTCGCGGGGCGTTTGCCTGCCGGCCCACCACCGCCCTGGCCGGCAAACATGTCTGGCTGATTGACGATGTCTGCACCACCGGCGCCACCCTGCACGCCGCCGCCATGGCCTTCCGCCGCCTGCCCAAAGCACACCGCCCCGCCAGTATTAATGCCGGCGTGGCCTGCGTAACCGATTGGACCCCGGTGCCGCAGGAGGGTGCGCCGGAGCGCTAAGCGGCTGGTGCGGAGGAATCCGGGGGCTTGCAAAGCGGACGCGTGGTAAGAATAATACTGGTAGGAATCGAACGCGCCAGCAGAGGAGAAACGATGAAGGTCACCACTAAAGGGCAGGTTACGGTGCCCCAGGAACTACGCCAAAAAATGGGGATTTTGCCCAACACCGAAGTGGAATTCCTGGTCCGCGGCCGCGATCTGATTTTACGAAAAGTCCCACGCCAGAGCGCGCGGGGCCACCGCTTGATTGAACATCTACGCGCCCGCGGCAATCAACGCCTGTCTACCGATCAGATTATGGCCTTGACGCGAGGTGAGTAATGCCCGACACCATGGTGGACTCCAACGTCCTCCTCGACGTATTTAACCAGGATCCCCAATGGTCGGCCTGGTCCAGCACCGCCATCATGGAGGCGGCCGAAAAAGGCATGCTGGTCATCAATGCCATCATCTATGCCGAGTTGTCCCTCAACTTTGACCGCATTGAAGAATTGGATGCCGCTTTACCCCCGGAACAAATCGAACGCCGCGCCATACCCTGGGACGCGGCCTTCCTGGCCGGAAGATGCTTTCTGGATTATCGCCGCCGTGGCGGTGCCAAGACTTCGCCTTTGCCCGATTTTTTCATCGGGGCCCATGCCGCCGTTGAGGGTCTGCCTCTCCTGACGCGCGACGCTACGCGTTATCGCACCTACTTTCCCCGGCTCAAGATTATCTGCCCGCCGTAACCCGCGCCGCCGCATCGTCTGCGGCGTGGCCGCCAATCTGGGGGCTATTACTGGAAAGATTTGTCATGTATCGCCGTTGGATTGTCTGGTTGGCGCCCCTGGTTCTCCTGCTCGCTACGCTGGGGTGGGTGACGAGTCATTACCGCGTTTGGGGCGGCTGGTATCAACGCCTGGCGGTCAGTGGTTACCACGACCGGCTGGAATTGGGCTGGCGCAGTGCCCCAGCCGATGAACCCTGGGGCGGCTACTGCCAGTGGGTACCGGTACGCGACGGGGATGCGACCTTATCCAGCGGCTGGCGCCTGCTGGGATTTGGCGCCGGAACCACATTCTTCAACGGTCGATCCTATGTAGTCATCCCCTTCTGGTTCCTCACCCTGCTCCCCCTGGCGGTGCTGGCTTACCATTGGCGGAATACCCAGCGGCGCTACTGGCGGCAAATAGTTAGCGCCCTATTGGAAACATTACACCCCCGGCGGCATGCGGGGTTCCACCGGTGGCTGCTCCGCGGGGGATTCCTGGGGCTGACGCTGCTGTGGCTGTTTCTTTGGTTCTGGACCTGGAATAACACGCGTTCCGACCGATATGACGTTGGCCGGCTGTCGTGCAGCAGTGCGCAAGGTATCCTGGCGCTGCAATGGCGGGTGCAGGACGGCGCTGCGCTCCCGGTTCCATCCAATTACGGCGGCCATTTGCTCGGATTCGGCCTGGGAAGGTCCGTCTATGTGTCCGGCGGGAGCACAGTGGCCACCACCTGGTCCTATTCCGTTTTCGCCGCCGCCCCATACTGGTTTCTCACGCTATGCTGCGGCAGCGCCTTCGTCTATTTCTGGCGGAAGAACTCACCGCCGCCCGGCCGTGCCTTCCCGGTGGAACTGCGCCGCAAGAGTTGACGGTGAGGCGTCCACCCTTGGCCGCGCCACGCTACGCGCCGCCAAAAACTTCTGCCTTCTGCCTTCTGGCTACTTGCCCACTCACGCCTTGGTGATCTTGCTGCGCCCGCGCTTCACGTTAGCCGTGGCGTTGCGCGAATCGACCACCGCCTTGGCGTGCTGCACGATCATGTCGTAATCGTACTGCGTGTGGTCGGTGGAGATCAGCACCAGGTCGTACTTCTTGAGGTTGGCCGGCGTCAGCGGCACGCTCTTCATGCCCAGGTCGTGCTCGCGCTGCTTGTGCGTGGTGGGGATGAACGGGTCGTTGTAATCGACCTTGGCCCCGCGATGCTTGAGCTGCTCGATCAGGATGATCGACGGCGACTCGCGCAGGTCGTCCACATCCTTCTTGTAGGCCAGGCCCAGCACCAGGATGCGGCTGCCGCGGATCGCCTTGCCCTTGAGATTGAGCACGTCGGCCACCTTGCCGATCACGTAGTAAGGCATGGCCACGTTGAGTTCGCCGGCCAGTTCGATAAAGCGGGCGGTGACATCGTAGCGCTTGGCTTTCCAGGACAGGTAGAACGGATCGATGGGAATGCAGTGCCCGCCCAGACCCGGGCCCGGGTAAAAGGCGTGGAAGCCGAAGGGTTTGGTCTTGGCGGCGGCGATTACTTCCCAGACGTCGATGCCCATGCGGTCCAGGATGATCTTCATCTCGTTGATCATGGCGATGTTGATGCAGCGGTAGCAGTTTTCGAGGATCTTGGCGGCCTCGGCCACCTCGCAACTGCTCACCGGCACCACGGTGGTGACCGCATGGTTGTAGAGGGCGGCGGCGGCTTCCAGGGACCGGGGATCGTAGCCGCCGACGACTTTGGGAATGGTGTGGGTGTCAAAATCAACCCGGCCGGGATCCTCGCGCTCGGGGGAATAGGCCAGCAGGAATTCCTTGCCCACCTTCAGGCCGGATTTCTCCAGGGCCGGCAGCACCACCTCGCGCGTGGTGCCGGGATAGGTAGTCGATTCCAGCACCACCAGTTGCCCCGGGCGCAGATGTTTGGCGATCGCCTCGGCGGTGGCGACGACATAGGTCATATCCGGATCGCGATTCTTGGTCAGCGGCGTGGGCACGCAGATGATCAGGGCATCGCATTCCACGAGACGCGAAAAATCCGTCGTGGCTTCAAAGAGCCCCTGCTTGAGCAGATCCTGGATGTAGGACGAAGGGATGTGCTTGATGTAGCTTTTGCCGGCATGGAGTTTGTGCACCTTCACGGGGTCGACATCGAATCCGATGCTGCGCAGCCCGCCCTGGGTAAACGCTCGCACCAGCGGCAGGCCCACATAACCGAGGCCCAGCACGCCCACCACGGCCGTTTTGTTTTTGATGGATGCAAGCACATCTTTTGACATAGTTATTTAATCCCTGATCTGGTTAAACAAGTACCGCGCATTATAAAGGTCTGCGGCGGACATACTACTACAGATTTCATTCATCATCGGCAATTTTGCGGCCCCACTTTAGACCGATAATCCGCCGTTTGTACCCTTTTGTCTTCCCGCCAGAAATCGTGTACAACTCCGGCCTATGATTCACCCACCCACTATCGTCTGGTCCGGCGGTATCGACGGCCGCGTGGAAATCCTCGATCAACGCATTCTGCCCCTGCAGATCACCATCCTGTCCTTGCAGCGCACGGAAGAGGTCTGGGACGCCATTCGCACGTTGGCGGTGCGCGGCGCCCCGGCCATCGGCATCGCCGCCGCCTATGGCATGGTCATCGCCGCCGCCAATGCCGGCGCGACTGCGGGCCCGGCCCTGCTGGCAGCCCTGGATAAAGCTGGGGCTTACCTTAAATCCAGCCGCCCCACCGCCGTTAACCTGGAATGGGCGGTCGATCGCATGCTCCAGGTGGCACGGCGCCACGGTGCGCAAAGCCCGGCGGCCATCCGGGCGGCCCTGCTGGCCGAAGCCCAGGCCATCCATCAGGAAGACCAGGCCATGTGCGCCGCCATTGGCCGCCACGGCGCCGCCCTGATCCCCGATGGCGGCGGCGTGCTGACGCACTGCAATGCCGGCAGCCTGGCCACCGGCGGCAGCGGCACCGCCCTGGCCATAATGTACGAAGCCCATAGCCGCGGGGTGAAATTCCGCGTGTTTGCCGATGAGACGCGCCCGCTCCTGCAAGGCGCCCGCCTGACGGCGTGGGAACTATCCCAGGCCGGGGTTCCGGTGACCCTGATCTGCGACAACATGGCCGCCCTGGTGATGGCGCAAAAAAAGGTCAACGTGGTGATCGCCGGGGCCGACCGCATCGCCGCCAACGGCGATACGGCCAACAAGATCGGCACCTATTCGGTCGCCACCCTGGCCGCCGCCCACGGCATTCCCATGGTCATTGCCGCCCCCACCAGCACCTTTGACCTGAACATTCCCGACGGCACGCACATCCCCATCGAGGAGCGCGCTGCGCAGGAAATCACCCATGGCTTTGGCCGCCAGACCGCCCCCGATGGCATCGCCGTCTACAACCCCGCCTTCGACGTAACCCCCGCGCGTCTGCTCCACGCCATTATCACCGAGCGCGGCATTATTTCGCCGGTCAACGAGGCGAACATCCGCCGCCTCTTTTAGCCGGTGCCGCAGCGGTGACCCGTGGGTGCTTAGTGGATAGCATCAGCTGTTCCATTGTTTTTTGAGGCGCGAAAGCGTGCTCAGCGCGCAAACACTTGGAACTCATTGATGTTGATCGCCATCGCCGCTTTGCGGATGTTCAGCCGTATATGGCGGGCTTTGACCGGGGCAAAGGGAATGTCCTTGTCCGGTCCGATCGTGGTGCCGCGGGCGATTTCCTTCCAAGTCTCGCCCTGCTGGACCTCGATGGTGAATTCCCGTGTCTCGGGCCATTCGATTTCGGACAGCCACACGCGGCCAATTTCCATTTCCACGCCCAGGTCCACCGCCAGCCAGCCACTGCGGGCAGCATAATCCGAGGCCCAGCGTGTTCCGGTATCACCGTCAAACGCGCGGGCCGGATCGTAGCCGGGCTGGTTAAACATACTGGAAGCCGATGCGGGTTTGCCCTGGCTCAACGGCAGTGGCGGCGGCTGGTAGGCCGGCTGCTTGCCCAGCCAGTTCACCACGTCTTTGGCACGCGACTTGGGCATGACCACCAGGGACACAACCTTACCCCCGCGCAACTGGCCCTCGACCACCGTTGGCCCCGGGGCGTGGAGTTTAAAGTCTACATCCCAATCCGCCGGCCACGCCGGGAACAGGTGGAGTTTGCCGTGTAGGCCGGGTTCCGGGGCCAGGAGCATTTCCTGTATACCCGTCAGACCCGCGCCGCCCCAGTTATGGTCGGGCAGCCAGTCGTGTCCCGGGCCAAAAAAGGCCGGGAAGCGTGCCTGCGGTGCGGTCGTGTTGGCCATCTTGTAGATGGCCCGCTCCCGGGCCTTTTCCGGCCAAGCCAGCGCTGCCATGTTGGCCAGGTTGGCCATCCAGGAGTAATCCTGCTTGCACAGGCGCGCGCGATCCGCGGGAACGGTTTCCCACGTGTCGCGGGCCAGTTGCAGTGTCTCGGGCCGGGTAATGCCCACCAGCCGGTAGGGCCAGAAGGCGTACATTTCAATGGGCTCCCATTTGTTGTATTCCCCCTCCCAAGTCCTGGCCGGCAGCAGGGCGGGACGTCCCTGGCGGCGGCCGACCGGGAGTTCCGGCAAGGTCGGGGTGATGCGCTCCAGCCGGGCCCGGTCGGCGGCCGGAAGGTCGGGCAGCGCCAGCAGGCCGCCGGTAATGCGCTCCAGGCCCGAGACCACTTCAATGGGGTTGGTTGCCCCGCCGGCCAGTTCCAGCCCGTTGGCCGGGTAGATAACCAGTTTGCCATCGGCACCATATTCCTTGCCTGTGCGGGCCTGGCACTGGGCGCGGTAATAGCTGTCGTAAAACAAGACCGTGCCTTGGATCCAGGGCAGATCATCCTGGATAGCAATGCCCAGGGTGTCATGGGCCTGCAAGGCCATCCAGGCGTGTTCCAGCATCATCGAAAAGTGGTGCGTCAGGTGTTGCGCGCCGCACAGGCCATCGGGGCGCCCGGCCACGCAGCACAGGCCCCATATGTCCAGGGGTTCCGGATAAACCACACCCGTGGCCCGGTTGGTGGTGGCGCGGGCCGCAGCGGTGGTGCTGCGGTCGCGGTAGAACGCCAGCGACGGGGCCAGCAGGTCGGCATCGCCATTGGCCAGAGTGGGCCAGCCCAGCCAGCGCTGGTTCTGTGACATGAAGTGACAACCCATCCAGCGGCGGAAATCGGGTGTGATCGGCGGCCCCTCGGCGATCGGGAGTTCATTGTTGTTATTACCGGTGATGCGGCCGGGCTTGTCGTCGGTGGTAAAAATACCGCCGTTGAACAACAGCGGCAGTTCACCGTCGCGATTGCAGGCCAGCATATAACGAAAGAGCTGGTAATTGCGGCCAATCAGCCGCCCGGCATCATCCGCCGGGCCGTCCGGATTGATCAGGACATGGGCCCGCGACCAGAACTCGGCCCAGCGTTTGGCCTCGTCGGCCCGCGCCGCCTGCCGGGCGACCGGGGCCAGCAGGGCGGCCGCCGCGGTGCGCCACGTCAGCGGATCGGCATTGAGTTGGGCGCCCAGCCGCATGGTTATAGTGTGCGCCGTCCGTTCGGCCGTGCGGCCGGTCCAGGCCTTGCCCGTCCAGTACTGCCAAGTCACGGCCGACTCCGCGGGCTGCGACAGGCCGCCATCGACCGCGATGGCCCCGCCGGAAATACGGTGCGTGGTGGCGTCCCAGACGGCGGCAGCCGGGATGCCTTGCTGTTTGGCCATGCCGATGACATCGCCGGGCGCGTCGGCGTTGCGATGGAACCAGGCAAAGCCATTGGTATCGGCCGTGATGTGATCCGGGGTGTAACTGCCGCGGGCACCCATCATATCGACGCGGATATTCTCCAATTTCCTGTCGCGCCAGGTGGCAAAAGCGACATTCATGGCACGGGGGATGGTGGCAGTGGATTCCAAGACCAGGGTTTCGCCGGCAAACCACAGGGTCGCCTTGAAATCACCCTGCTGAATGTTGATCGAGCCCGTGGCGAGGTCGAGTTCCTGCCGGAAGCCGGCCCCACCCAGCGGCAGATTGACGGGCGTAATGCGCACAGCGCCCAGTTTGAGCAGACGGCCCTGTTCATCGTACGCTCCGTTGTGCGCCAGGTAGATCCAGAGGGATCCGTCCTGCACCCACACGTTGGCCCCGGCGCCGCACCGCCCGGAAAGCGGCATGGAATCGAGCGAATCGACCGAGGGGGAATCCCAGATGACATTGTAACTCCTGGGCAATTCTGCCCGCACCCTGCCCGACAGCAGCAGCAACGCCGCGGCCGCTAACCTTACATATTTGTTCATCCTGTTCGTTCCTTGGTTACGTATATTGATTTCAAAGACACTTTCCCGACGGTTAATTGGCGGGCTGCAGCCGACACTTTTTCGACGGCTCCGGGTTCGCTGGGGCACATGAGCGCCTGGGAGGGAAACTTGTTCTTTGTGAATGTGCGGTCGAACCGCGTAAGCCCAGCCGGGGGCGACGGGGGGACGGGGTTTACGCATGAGTCAAGCCTTATCCGTTCATTTCAGGGACATCACCAGGTCATAGGCCTGGTTCTCTTCCACGCGGCCCAAGGTGATTTGCGTGCGGCCATTGGCGTGTGCCGTCGTGTAGTCCGTCACCAGCGGGAGGCGCTCGGCCGGCAGCGGCTGATCCAGATTTAATGCGGGCACCAGGCGCACTTGGATGGCCGGTATATTGGCGGGCAGACCCTGGAGATCCAGCGTCACCTTCGTGGGCGCCTGGGCGACACTACCCAGCAGAATTTCGTAGTGATCCGGAGCTTTGCTGCCCAGGGCCGCAATTACGCTGTCGTTGCCCGCGCTAAGCACGCGTGTCTGGCCCCTGGTTGATCCATAAAAACGGTAGGCGTGGTACACGGGGAGGGGAGCGCCGGCCGGCGTGATGATGCCGCCCAGGTAGTCATCCGCGCCGCCCCAGTTGGCCCGGCAGGCACGATCGACACCATACACATTTTCCAGGTAATGAAACCAGACCACGGCGCGGCCCGGCTCGAGTCGTCCGGGCTTATCGGGCCCTGCACCCCACTCGTCGCAATGGATTTCGCGGATCTTCTGTTCCGGGTACTCCGCCAGCAATTCCCGCAGGCGCCCCAATTGCCAGTGCTGCTTCTCCGGCGCGGCCGGGTCCCAGCCGGTGAAATGCCACGACAAATAATTGCACTCCAGGTGATGGCTGCGGCAGTAATCCAGGAAAGCGCGGTACTTGGTGTAATTGGGAAAGGCAAACCCTGGTCCGCAGATCTGGGCCTGCGGATCGGCCGCGCGCAGGGCCTGGAACGCGTGGGCATAGATTTCGTAGTAACCAGCAATAGTCTTGTGGCTGACATCCGGCTCATTAACCGGTTCCCAAATGACCGGCTGCGACCGCGCGCCGACCTGGGCGACCAGTTTCTTCACCGCGGCCTCATACGCGGCAAAGTCCTTGGGATGGTCTCCCAGCAGATCGCTCATGACCAGCTTGTAGGTTGCACCCAGCTGCGTCACGCGATCGATGGCGCCCGGCAAGCCCTGGGCAATTCGCCCGCGGAACTGGTGGCCAATGCGCCAAAGCGCCGGATGCAATGGCGCGATGAGGGAATCCGGCGTGGCGTCGCGCAAACCGCCCAGAAAACCGGTGCGTGGTTCAACGCGGCCCAGTTCCCGGCCAAAATCGATGACCAGGGTCCGTGTCGTGTCCTGCGCCCTGGCTGGAGAAAGCGCCAACCCGGCGTGCAGCGCCAGGAGCACAACCATCCAGAAACGGCCGTTGATCCACCTTGTAGATTTCCTCACATTTGCCCCGATCACATTTGGAAACAGTTCACGTATCGACGCGTTCGAGGCGGGCGTATTGCAGGATCAGCGTCTTGCGTCCCGCGCCACCCTGGAACTGCACCACCACGCGGGTCATGGCGCCGGCGGGGGTAACGTCGGCGATGCGCCCCATGCCGAATTGCGGATGGCGCACCAGCATGCCAGCGCGGTATTCCGCGCCCGTGGCGGTATCGGCAGTGCGCTCGGGCACCGCCGCGGCGCGGGTCTGCTGGGCGCGCCGGGCGTAAGACGCTTCGTCGCGATAGCCCACCGAACCCAAGCCCTCTTCCTGGGCGGTCAGGTCGATTTCCTCGAAGCACTCGTCGGGCATTTCCTGGAAGAACTGGGAGGCGATGGTGCGTTCGGTCTGGCCGCGGATCATGCGATAGCGGGCGTAACTGAGGATCAAATGTTTCATGGCCCGGGTGATGCCGACAAAAGCCAGGCGGCGTTCTTCTTCGAGTTCATCGGGACTGGTGGCAAAGCCGATCGCCCGGGCGTGGGGGATCAGTCCATCCTCCATGCCCACCACGGCGACAAACGGAAATTCCAGCCCCTTGGCGGCGTGGAGCGTCATGAGCGTGACGGCCCCGCCGGAATCCTGAAGCTTGTCGACATCGGAAATCAGGGTCACCTGTTCCAGGTAGCTTTGCAGGGTGCCGCCGGGGTTCTGCGTGTCAAATTCGGCCGCGACGGTGATCAATTCGGCAATGTTGGCAGAGCGTTCGTGATCGGCATCCTCATCTTTCTTGGCCGCCGCATCCAGGCCCGATTCGCGCACGATGCGTTCCATCAGGCCGCGAATGCCGCCTTCGAGCACGGGTGCGGCGGTGGCGGCGGGAACCGGCGGTGCGGCATCCGCGACGGTCGGGGGCGCCATCTCATCGGGCATATCCGGAACGTATTCTTCGGAGTCGGCCAGGACCTGGTCGAACGCAGGGTCGTATAGAGGGTCATCATTCGCCGGCGCCACGGCGTCGCGTTGCGACGGCGCTAAACTGCCGTCCTCGAGCACCGTTGGTGCCGCCGGCATCGCTGCGGCGCGCCATTGCCCAAAGAGTTCGGCCAGCTTTTTGCACGCCACACTGGCCCGCGGCAGCAGGCCTTCAATCTGGTCGGCCAGGCCACAGGCGGCCAGCATCGAAATGCCCCGCTCCCCGGCAAACGCCTCCAGGCGCGTCACGCTCGTATCGCCCAGCCCGCGCGGGGGCACATTCATGATGCGCCCGAAACTGACGCTGTCGTCCGGGTTGGCGATCACGCGCAGGTAGGCCAGCACATCCTTGACTTCCTTGCGGCCATAAAATTCCGTGCCCCGCGCAATCTGATACGGCACCGCCGCCTTCATCAGCGCATCTTCCAGCACGCGCGAGAGCGAATTGACGCGATAGAAGATCGCCATCTTATCCCACGCCAGGCCCTGCTTATCGTGGTGCTCCTTTAGTCGCCGGACAATCTCGGCAGCCTCTTGGTGTTCATCGTTGGTCTGCAAAATGACAATGCGCGGGCCGGCCTCATTTTCGGTCCACAGGTCTTTCTTCTTGCGCTTGGTGTTGCGCGCAATCAAGGCGGATGCCGCCTGCAAAATAACCTTGGTGCTGCGGTAATTCTGCTCCAGCAGCACCACCTTGGCGTTGGGGAAGAACTGCTCAAATTCCAGGATGTTGTTCAGGTTGGCCCCGCGCCAGCCGTAGATGGACTGGTCCGGATCGCCGGTGGCACAAATATTCTTGTGATTCATCGCCAGCATGTGGGCAATGACGAACTGGGCGTGGTTGGTGTCCTGGTACTCGTCGATCAGGATGTACTGGTGGCGTTCCTGGAGGGCAGCGCGGGCGTCCGCATTATCGCGCAGGATCAGGGCGGTCTTGAGCAGCAGGTCGTCAAAATCGACCGCCTTATTCTCGCGCAGCAGGGCTTCGTAGCGGGTGTAGACGCGGCCCACGTTCTTTTCAAAGAAGCCTCC
>Ga0316217_10002150_pt1 | contig 24254 bp, 11 predicted proteins | sample 1anoAmetaG_FD_203633 | JGI IMG/M metagenome (GOLD analysis project Ga0316217, IMG submission 203633) | Freshwater microbial communities from Trout Bog Lake, Wisconsin, USA - 1anoA | ecosystem: Environmental > Aquatic > Freshwater > Lake > Hypolimnion/Profundal zone | place: USA: Wisconsin...
GCCTCTCCCGGCACGCACCACCGCGGCCAAAGCCCAGCAATCCTGTCTTTATTCTTAGGGTTCTTCGTGGCACCGTTTGTCCGCGTGGATCAAACTCATCCCTTCCCGGCAAGTCTTCGGCTGTTGGGCCGGCGTTATCTGCCGTCTTGGTGCGATTTTCTTTCTGGATCGGCCAAAGTGAGCCGCCAATGACGTTTGAAGCTTGGGAATAGGGCTAAATAGCGGCATGTTAACGATAAATAGGCTCCTGTTAAGGGGTTGTTAGAACCTTGATAGACCATGATTAAGCCGAAATAACGAATATTGGCACCCGCGAAATCTTGACGCCAATGCGGTTGGTTCGGAATGGGAGACCCATTTTTAGGAATTTCAGGCCCCTTTGGGTAATCGAAAGATCTCCCCAAAAAATGCACGCTGATTGGGTAAGTCCCTTGGAAATAAGCACTTACGACAAAAAACAATGTGCGCACATGGCGCAGCATGATGCGGGGCCATTGGCTTGTCATACACCCTCTTACCGCTTGGCTATTGGCGTGAACTATCTTTGGCGAACTGCGCCCGTGCCGCGGCAACCACGGCGGCGAGATTTTCTGCCGGGGTTTCTGTCGGGGCCGCGCCGGCGGGGGCTAGGATATAGCCGCCGTGCTCGAATAATTTGAGCCGATCGTGGACCTCGCGGCGGCAATCTTCCGGCGTGCCGCGGGGTAGCGTGCTCTGACTGCCAAGCCCGCCCCAGAAACATAGATCGCGGCCAAACTCACGCTGGCAATAGGCCACGTCCATCGCCTCGGGCTGGAGCGGATGCACCACCTGCACGCCGATCTCGATCAAGTCGGGCAGGAGCGCGGTGATGTTGCCGCAGGAATGGATCATCACCACCAACCCGGCATCGCGGGCGGCGGTGTAAATGCGGCGATAGTGCGGCTTGAAAATCCGCCGCCAAGTATCCGGGAGCATCATCAGGCGATCCTGGAATCCCCAATCGTCGCCGAAGCGGATGGCGTCGGCGCCCAGGCCTTTGAGCTGCGCCGTGACGGCACAGGAAAAGTCGGCGAGTTTTTCGGTGACCGCCTGCACGAAGGTTTCTTCCCCGGCGGTGTACTCCAGGTATTGCTCGTAACCGCACAACGCCTGGGCGTGTTCCCAGAGGCCATGCCCGACCGCCACCAGAAAAGTGTCCGGGTGTTGCCGGCGCATGGCCGGCACCTGCGCCCAGCGGCCCGGCAGCGTGCCATCGGGGAAGCGATAACCGGCCAAGGACGGCTGGCGCAACGGATGGCTAACCAACCCGCCCCAATCGCCCATATTGCGGTCGATTTGACCCTTGCCCCAAACCGTGCTGAATTCGTTGCGCCAACAGTTGGCGGGCAAGCCTTCCTGGCTGACGGGTAGCGGCGGCGTATCGCCGAAAAGGATGAGGTGATCGTCGATGGCTTGATGGACCTGGGCCGGTGCGACGTGCAAATACTTCGCCAGCCGCTCGGCGGCCATCGCGGTCAGATCAAACTGCCAGGGCAAGGCGTCAAAGCCGGCGCGGGCGATGGCAGCATAAACGCGCTGCCGCCGGCTTAGTTTGGCATTGCCGATCATTGGAGAACTTTCGGGCATCGAACACCTCACCATCCGAATGGTGATCAAGAGAAATACTTTAGCGATGGCGGGCATTCCCATCCATGCACATTCTGGTACAAATCAAGGCACCAGCCTCGTTGAAAACGCGCGTTATTTCGGATTAAATGGGAATAGGCCACCGTTTCCGCGTGCCAAAAAATGTAGGCTGCCGGCGGTGGGGCAACGGAATGAGCTAGCGTTTTTCCTGGGCTAAACGTGAAACGAACCGCTTCGCAACCCAACTTCATTCGCTTCGAGTCGCTGCCGTCGCCGATCGGGCGGCTGATTCATGCGGCGCTGTGGGAAAATTCCACCGGGCCAATGCAAATGCGCACGCTGAAAAACTTTTGCATGACCCTCACCATTGACGGCAGCGCTTTTTACGAATCGCCCGTGGGCGGCTCGCACACGCTGGGGCCGGGCGATATGGTCATCGTGTTCCCTGATGTTCCCCATGTGTATGGGCCGAGCAAAGGCCGGCATTGGACGGAATTCTTTGTGGATTTCGATGGCCCGGTTTTCAGCCTGCTTTGCCAGACCGGGATGATCGATCCGGCGCATCCCATTTTTCACGTTGAGCCGGTGGAATACTGGCAGCGGCGGCTGCGGGAGATTGTGGAAAGTCCGCTGCGCGGCGGGCCGGAACTGGTTTCGGTGCGCGTCTGCCAATTCTGTCAGTTTTTGGTCGATGCCATTGCCCATCACAAGGGCTACCTGGCCGGCGCGGAAAACCTGGCCTGGCTGGACAACGCCAAGGTGCTGCTGGACGATTTCTCGGCGGAGAAATCACCGGACCCACATCAAATTGCCGAGCAGATTTCCATGTCTTACGAGACCTTCCGCAAGAAATTCGGCCACCTGACCGGTTTGTCGCCCGGGGCTTACCGCATTCACCGCGCCATTGATCGTGCCGCCCATCTCCTCATCGAACAGCGGGAAATCCCGCTGAAACAGGTGGCGGGCAAGTTCGGCTTCTGCAACGAATTTTATTTTTCCAAGCAGTTCAAGAAAATCATCGGCGTTTCCCCCAGCGAATTCCGCCACCGCTTTTTCGGGGCCAAACATGCGGCCAAAAGTGGCCTGGCAAAGTGATGCCGAGCCCGAAGGCCTGGCGATTCGCGTCCTACCAGATTGCGTATGCAAAATACCATGTCGGTCATTCCGCAACGCGGTTTTCCGCTTAAGTTAGGAAGAGTGATATTTGGTTGCCGACGTGCGCGGAGGCTTTAACCTTTTCCCAAGTCCACAAGCGATCGGCACAAAGGTGTTTGCCATGCAAAAGTTTCGCCTGCCGTTTTCGGGTTTCGTGGCTGTCCTTGCTCTGGGTGGGTTGATCGGTTTGCCGGCGCAGGCGGATGTCAAGATGCCGGCCATCTTTGGCGATCACATGGTCCTTCAGCAGGAGCTTAAAGTGCCGGTATGGGGCACGGCTGATCCGGGTGAGGCGGTTACCGTCGCGGCGGGCGATCACACCGCCAAAACCACGGCAGACGCGGATGGCGCCTGGCGTGTCGATCTGGATTCATTCCGCAATGGCGCGGCCCCGTTAACGATGACGGTTGCCGGCAAGAACCGCATCCAATTCAGCGATGTCCTCATTGGCGATGTTTGGATCTGTTCGGGCCAGTCCAACATGCAGTTGGAGATGCACGAGGTATACAACGCGGCGACGGAATTGCCCAAAGCCGATGATGCCCAATTGCGTCTCTTCCGGCCGATGAAGGTGCGTGCGCTGACGCCCAAGAACAATCTTCCTGGCAAGTGGTATGTAAGCTCGCCGAGTTCGGCCTGGGCGTTTTCCGCAACCGGTTACTTTTTTGCACGGGAATTACGCGCCAAGCTTAACCGTCCGATCGGGATGATCGGCATTTCCTGGGGTGGGACGCCGGCGCAAGCCTGGACGAGCCTGGATGCGCTGCAAAAGGACGTGATGTTCAAGCCCTACGTCGACCAATATCAGGCGGTCAATGCCAACTTCCTCGCGCTGAGCCAAGCTTACCCGGCGCAGGTGGCGGCCTACGATGCGGCGAAAAAGGCGTGGGACGAAAAATACGGCAAGGATTTCAACGACCGCCTGGCGCAGTGGAACGTGGCGGCCAAGGCGGCCTATGCCGCCGGCCAGCCCAATCCACCGTATCCCAAGCCGGGCGCTTCACCACCGCCCAAGCCCGCCGAGCCGGATGGCGGGCCGCGTATCCCCAGCACGCTCTTCAACGGCATGGTGGGGCCGCTGATTCCTTACGCCATCAAGGGCGTGATCTGGTATCAGGGTGAAGACAATGTTCCCGACTCACCACTCTACACCGCGCTTTTTTCCGCGATGATCGCCGATTGGCGGCAGCGCTGGAGCGAAGGGGATTTCCCTTTCCTGTTTGTGCAAATCGCCAGTTTTGCCGCCCACCCGAAGGAAAACTGGCCGTTGTTGCGCGAAGCCCAACTGAATACTTCGCGTAAGGTTCCGAATACCGCGATGGCCCTGACCATCGATATCGGGTTGCCCGATAACATCCACCCGGTGGACAAACTCGATCTTGGGTTGCGGCTGGCGCTGGCGGCGGAGAATCTGGCCTATGGGCAGAAGGTCGTCTATTCCGGTCCCATCTACGCGGCGATGAAGGTGGAAGGCGGCGCCATCAGGATCACGTTTACCAGCACGGGTTCCGGTTTGAAGATTGGTGCGCCGCCGTGGGCAGGGCCGCGCTCCATCGTTCCGCCCAAGGATCATCTTTGCGGATTTGCCATTGCCGGCGAAGATAAGCAATGGGTGGCCGCCGACGCCGCGATCGACGGCAATACGGTGGTGGTATCCAGTGCCCGGGTGGCCAGTCCGGTGGCGGTGCGTTATGCCTGGGACAATGCTCCGGTCTGCAATCTTTACAATCAGGAGAACTTGCCGGCGTCGCCGTTCCGCAGCGATGATTGGGCCGAATCACCGCAGGCGGCTCCGGTTACGCCGGCCACACCGGAGCATTGAGTCGAACTGGAGAATGGTATTCCCATGTGTCAACAAATCAATCTGGTTTCGTTCCTCGGTGGTTTGGTCAAATCGCTCCGCCTGGCCTTGGCGGGCCTGTTGCTGATTGCCGTCACTGGGCAGGCGCGAGCCGATGGACCGCCCGCGACCTCGGACGATTATTTGCTGACTGCCTTCGACCTTGATGCCGCCGGCATGGAAAAAGTAAAAGCCGCGGTGCAGGCCAACGATCTGACGGCTGCGCAAAAGACCTATCTGGACTACCGCCGCACGGCCAGCCCGGCAAAGTGGATCATCATGCCTTCGGATCAACCGGCCAAGCCCTTTGCCAAAAGCGAGCCGCTGGCCGACGACGTGGCCGCGCACAAAATTCACAACCTGTGGTACGACGCGGTGCAACCCAAACTTGCGGATCTCGGGCCGGATTTTGACTGGTTCCACAATCCGTTTCCCGCCACCGACGCCCACGCGGACAGCAATTGGCGCGGATGGAAGGGAATCATCGCCCGGACGCAGTTCTGGGAACAACTGGCCTACGGCTACTGGATGACGCAGGACGAGAAATATCCGCGCGCCTGGGTCGAGCAGTTAACGAGCTTCGCATCGAAGGTTCCGGTGGATTTCACCAATAATGATCAAACCAACTTCTATTGGAATCCGCTGGCGGCGGCCAATCGGATGTTCGAGTCCTGGCCCTATGCCTATTATCATTTTCTCAACAGCTCTTCTTTTACACCGGCGGCAAATTGGACCTATACCAAAGAAATGCGCGATCACGCGCTCATTCTCATAGCCGGGCTGAATGATCCGCACCGAACCGGTAACTGGATCACGGCCGAATGCTGCGGCCTCTATACCATCGGCATCCTCTTTCCGGAGTTGAAAGAGTCAGCCCGCTGGCGGCAAATCGCCATGGACCGGTTTGTGGTGGAGATCAACAAACTGGTGCCACCCGACGGTTTCGAAGCCGAGCTAAGCCCCGGGTACGACACCAGCACCATGGAACAATTCACGGTGCCAACGCAACTGGCGCCGCTGAACCATATTGCCTTGCCCGAGGTATTCCGCACCAAGTTGATTGCGATGTACAAGGCGCTGGTGCTGGTGATGGATCAAGCGGGCAATGATGTGCCGACCAACGATTCCTGGATCATCAACGCGGCGTGTCTGGCACCGCGTGGTTTGAAGCTCGGCGATGATCCCCTATTGCAATGGGCCGCCAGCCGGGGCAGAAAAGGCAGCCCGCCGCCGGATTCGACCATGCTCCCTTATGCCGGATTTTACGCCCTGCGCAGCGGGTGGAAACCGGATGATCTGTTTCTGTTCTTTCGCGGCGGCCCCATTGGCATCGGCCATCAGCACGAGGAGGATTTGGAAGTGGTGCTGCGCGCCTGGAATAAGACACTCCTCTATGATCCGGGAACTTTCACTTATGACCAATCGGAAATGCGCCGCTATGTCCTGGGCACCTCATCGCACAGCACCATCATGGTGGATGGCAAATGGCAACATGCCGGCAGTAGTTCACTGCCGCCGCCGCCGGTATCCAATCCGTGGGTAACCACGCCTCTGTTCGACTACGTTGCCGCGACTTTCGACAAAGGTTACCAGGAGAATGTCTATGCGCCCAACGCCGGTTTCAATCCCATGAAATGGACTGGCACGCTGGACAAATCGATCACGCATACCCGGCGGGTTCTTTATCTGCGGCCTTATTACGCGCTGGTCCTGGATACGCTCGACGGTACGGGAAACCACCGGTTCGATAATCTCTTTCAGATGGACGCTCCTGACGCGGTGGTCGATCCGATGACTCAGGCTGTAGTTAGTCAGCGTACGGACGGAGTACAACTGGTGCTTTATCCACTGGCGCGGAAAAAGATGACCACCGATGTTGTGGTGGGTCACAAAGATCCTCCCATCGCCGGGTGGTTTCCGATGCAAAACCGCGCCACGGCGACCGTCGGCTTTCACAAGCAGCAGGATGCGCCCGCAATTTTTGCGACATTCCTCTATCCGTATCAGGGCAATGCGACGGCTCCCAGCTTTCAGACCAAAGCCCTGGCGACGCAGGGCGACAATGTTTGGAGCCAGTCATTGGCAACTCCCAACGAAAAGGCCGACGTTGCCTTGGTCAAAGACAACAAGACCGAACCGCTATCCATTGCTTCCGATTTGGCAAGTGCGGTGCGCGTTGAGGCCGCGGGGTGGACTATTCGCCAGCCCACCGGTGGTGGACAAATCTGGCAGGGTGGCTGGGGCGTTCAATCCTATAAAGATCCGCATACGGCTTTCACCCTAACTGCGCCAGGCTCATTGGTTTTCGGCACCACCGCCAACGGTCTGGTTATGTACAACGCGGGGGAAGCTCCGCTTGCGATCACCTTTACGCAACCATTCGCCGTAACGGCAACGGCGGCTCCCGGAGCATGGACCGACATTAGCGCGCAGGGCGTTGCGCCAGCCGCAGTCGTTCCCACGCTTTTCCCGCCGCTGCTGGCACACTCTCTTATCCCGAGCTATGCGAATTATTGTAAAGCGCAACCAACCGTGACCGCCGCCCCTTCGGTTTCTCTCAAGATCAGCGCGACCGACTTCGCCCTGCCGGCTCCCACACGATTGACGGCCAAGCTGGGTGTGGACGAGCAAATCATCACCAAGTGGAATCAAGCCGGCGCGGAGCTTTCCGCGCACGCCACGATTCCGCAGGCCGGATGGTACAATGTCACACTGCACTATTGTTCGGGCGGGGGTTCGCTTATTTCGCTTTTAATCAATGGCAACACTCCCTTTGAGGAAGCCGAGGCATTTCCACTGGATTCAACCCTGGGCGCCCCGCCATCAGACGGTTGGAGCAACGTTGTCAACGATTGGCATGACCTTCTCTTGGGCGCTGATTCCACACCTGGTGGGTGGAAAATGTTTCTCCCGGCAGGCGAGCAGAAGATTACGTTGCGGCAGGAGGGCGGTAGCGGCGCCAATCTCGCCTGGGTGAATCTTGACCCCGCTAAACCGTAACTTGCAACCATGCGACCTACCAGCAAACCAATCTTCGCCCGCCTCTTTCCAGGAGTTTTGTGCGCCATCGTTGCATGCGCATACACTCTCTGTTTGCATGCGGAAATCAGACTTGCGCCATTCTTTAGTGATGGCATGGTTCTCCAGCGCGACACAGTAGCCCCGCTGTGGGGCAAGGCGGAGCCGAACGAAGCTATCACCGCACAGCTCAATGGCCAGACCGTCACAACCATCGCCGACGATAAGGGCAACTGGGCCACCGCTTTCAAAGGACTGGCGGCGGGTGGCCCGTTCACGCTGACCATCAAGGGCGGCGCCGAAACCGCCACCCTGTCTAATGTCCTGGTCGGCGACGTTTGGCTTTGCGTAGGTGAAGCCAATCTCGACTATAGCTTGGCACAGACGGGGGTTTTGGCCAAGGACGACATCGCGGCCGCCGGCGACCCGCAATTACGCTGGTTTAGCCCCAAATTTGTCATCACCGGCGATCCGTACCAAGGCAAGGGTTGGACGGATACCACGCCTGACGCCGTCGCGAAGGACTCGGCAGTGGCTTATTACTTTGCCCGGGATTTGCGCCAGAAGATCAACGTTCCCATGGGAATCATCGTGCTGGCAGCTTCCAGTGCGCCCATCGAGGGCTGGCTTTCGCCCGAGGGACTGGCCAGCCTCGGCATGGGACCGGAAACCCAAGCGCTGCTTAACGAGTATGCCAATCTCGACATGGCCACGGCCAAGTTTCTGAGTGATCTGGCAGCCTGGGAGAAAACCTCCAATCGCCAGGATCCGGGCAACAAGGGTTTTGCCCAAGGCTGGGCTGATCCCAAGACCGATACGAACGACTGGCAGCGCATTGCCAATCTCGGTGACTGGTCTTCCCTGGGCATACCCAACGGCGGTGTTGTCTGGGTTCGTAAATCGGTCGATCTGCCCGCGGAAATCGCCGGCAAGGATATTTCGCTGGACATCGGCTCGTTACGTTATGACGGCAAAGAATTCGGCAAGGTGCTGGGTACGGTTTATTTCAACAACCGTCAGGTCGGAACCATCGGTGATTCCCTCAAACACTTTTACATCACGCTGGCACAGCCGGCCATTAAAGTGCCGGGAAATCTTGTGGTCGCCGGGAGCAACGTCATCGCCGTCCGCTTCTTCACGCAGGAACCGAAAGCGATTTGGAAAAAGACGGAGCTAAGATTCAACGCCGCCGCGAAGACGGCCTGGCCCGCGGTAACGCCCGAGTGGCTGGCCAAAGTGGAAGCCACGCTTCCACCCCAGTCGCCCCAGGCCGCCGGCCGGCCCGTTCCCCCGCCCTCACCTGCCGGTGGACGGATGCCTTCTTTATATTACCGCGCGATGCTGAAACCGATTGTCGGCTACGGCTTCAAGGGAATCATTAGCTACCAAGGCGAGGCCAATACCGAAGTCGGAACGGAATTTACCGGGGACATTCCCTCGGTTCTGGGAAATTACAACCCCGTCTATTACCGCAAGCAGTTGCCTGCCTTCATTGCTGACTTGCGACGGCTCTGGAATCAGGCCAATCTGCCTTTCTACTTCGTCCAACTGCCGCCAACGAACACCCACATCAAACCCAACGGCCAGCCGCAGAAAGGCGACTGGGCGCCCTTTCGCGAGTCGCAATTAGTGACCTGGCAAACGGTGCCCCACACGGCCATGATCGTCGCCATCGATGTCGGCGATGGCGATGTTCATTCACCGGTCAAGAAACCCATCGGCCAGCGTCTGGCGCTGGCGGCCTTGGCCAATGCGTATGGCCAGAACGTCAGCTTTTCCGGCCCCATCTACCAATCCATGGCTGTCGAGGGCAATAAGATCAGGTTGAAATTCAACTACGTTGGCGGCGGATTAATAACGACCAATGGGCCGCTCACGGATTTTGCCATCGCCGGCGCGGATCACAAATTTGTCTGGGGTGATGCGGTCATCGATGGCGACACGGTGGTGGTTTCCAGTCCATCCATCGCCGCGCCGGTCGCGGTTCGTTATGGCTGGCTCGATACCCCGCTGGATTGTCATTTGGACAACAAGGAGGGCCTGCCCGCATCGCCTTTCCGCACCGACGATTGGCCGCTGCCTTAGTCGCGATTGATTTGTATATGCGCAAAATCGTCTTCATTCTGACCGCTGCCGTGCCACTGCTCATCCTGGCGGCAAGCCCGCTTCATGCGGAGATTAAACTGCCCGCTTTTTTCAGCGATGGCCTGGTGTTGCAGCGTGATGCGGCCGCACCCGTCTGGGGAACGGCAACGCCGGGCGAGTCGATCACCGCACAGCTTAACGGGCAGACGATTTCCGCCACGGCTGATGCTCAGGGCCGTTGGACAGCCGAGTTCAAAAACCTCAAAACGGGCGGGCCGTTTACCCTGGCCATTAAAGGGGAATCGGAATCGGCGGTGCTCAATGACGTTCTCGTCGGTGATGTCTGGTTTTGTTGGGGAGACTCTAACATGGCCCAGCCCATGGCCGCGCCAGGCGACACCACCAAAGACGACATCGCCACCGCCGATCCGTTGCTGCATTGTTTTACCGCCCGCATGTCCTTCCCTCCGCCCGATCCAGTCCATGACAAGCCGGCTGCGAACGTCGCGGGCAATTGGGAGAAAAGCACGCCGGCAACGATGCCCAAGTTCACCGCCTATGGTTATTATTTCGCCAAGGAATTACGCCAGCAATTGAACATTCCCATCGGGATCATCAATTGTTCCTATGGCGGGGCGGGCATCGAGACCTGGATGCCGCCGCAAGTGAGCGTTGCCGCCGGATTCCCCGAAATCGGCGACCGTCTTGCCCAGTATGCCGCGCTGGACGAGTTGGCTCCCAAATTCCTCCACGAGGTCGCGGCCTGGGAGGCCAAGTATGGCCGTGATGATCCTGGCAACAAAGGTTTCGCCGCAGGTTGGGCCGATCCAAAGACCGATGTCACCGGCTGGATGCCGCTTGCCACGCCGGGAGACTGGACGCCGCTGGGTCTGGCCAATGGCGGTGTCGTCTGGGTTCGCAAAGCCGTCAATCTCCCTCCGGAAGCGGCGGGGCATGACCTCACGCTGCATTTGGGAGACATCAAGAATGTCGGCCAGGAGTTTGGGAACATCCTGGGCACGGTTTATGTCAACGGTCAGGAAGCGGGCGAATTCGGTCGAACGCTCAAACGTATTTATATGGGCAGCAGCCCTCCAGCGGACGTGAACGTACCGGGCTGGCTGATCGTCGCAGGCTCCAATGTGATTGCGATCCGCGTTTTCACCCAGCAGCAAAAAACCCATCCGTTCGGCGGGGGCACACGCCTGCTGGAGCCAGTCATCATGCCCAGCGCCATGAAAGACCCCGGTTGGCGCGCCAAAGTGGAAGTAGAATTGCCGCCGCTTCCAGCCAATGCCCTGGCCGCGCGCCCGGATTCCCCGCCGGCGCCATCGGTCATGCGCTTGCCGGGAATGTTCTATAATCACCTGCTGCATCCATTCGTCGGCTATGGCATCAAGGGCGTTGCGGCGTATCATGGCGAAGCCAATGTCCACGTCGGCGAAGCTTACCGGCGATTGTTCCCCGCCTTCATTCGCTTCTGCCGAACCGAATGGAAGGATGACGACCTGCCTTTTTGCTTCACACAGATCGCCGATGTCTACCCGCCCCGCGACCAGCCCGGCATCAGTGATTGGGCGGAGATGCGCGAATCACAGCTACTGACATCCGCGCAGGTTCTCCACACCGCCATGGCCGTCACGGTTGATATCGGCGACGCGGACGTCCATTTGCAGAGAAAGAAGGACGCCGCGCATCGTCTGGTCCTGGCTGCCCTGGCGGAGGCCTATGGGCAAAAGATCGAGGCCACCGGACCCGTCTATGACGCGATGACGGTCGAGCATAACCAAATTCGTTTGCGGTTTACCCATCTTGCCGGCGGTCTGGTGGCCAAGGATGGACCTCTCAAACAATTCTCCATCGCGGGAGCTGACCGGCATTTCGTCTGGGCCAACGCAACGCTGGATGGCGATACCATTCTGGTGTCGAGCGCGCAGATTCCGACCCCCGTCGCTGTCCGCTATGCCTGGGCCGAAAATCCCGCCGGCTGCAACCTCTACAACAAGGCCGACTTGCCGGCTTCCCCCTTTCGCACCGACGACTGGCCGTTGCGAACCCTTGGTAATACCGTGAAAGACTTGCTGTTTTCCTCTTTGCACGGTCATTTTATGGAGTCCTTATGGAATATCGACATTTAGGTAAAGCTGGAGTGCAGGTCAGCGCCGTGTCGCTGGGATCGTATGTCACCTTCGGTGGCCAAATCGGCGACGATGTCGCCGCCGACTTGATGAAAACCGCGTATGACCAGGGCATCAATTTTTTCGACAACGCGGAAACCTACGTTCAGGGCCGATCCGAGACCGTCATGGGCAGCATCCTGAAGGACATGGGCTGGTCGCATGAAACCTTTCTGGTTTCCAGCAAAGTGTTTTGGGGCGGAAAACTTCCCAACCAAAAAGGGCTTTGCCGCAAGCATATTTTGGTCGCATGTGAAAATGCCATGCGCCGCTTGCGTGTTGATTTTCTGGATTTTTATTACTGCCATCGTCCCGATCCCAATACACCGATCGAAGAGACCGTTCGGGCCATGAGCGATCTTATCTATCAGGGCAAGGTGCTCTATTGGGGCACATCGGAATGGAGTGCCCAGGAAATAACCCAAGCGCATGGTATTGCGCGGGAGTGCAGCTTGGTTCCGCCGACCATGGAACAGCCGCAATATAACTTGTTTTGCCGGCAACGTGTCGAGCAGGACTATGCCCGACTCTATGGCCAATATGGCCTGGGCATAACCACCTTCTCACCGCTGTGCCATGGACTATTGACCGGCAAGCATCAAAACGGCCCGCAACAAGGAACTCGCGCCACCGTCAAAGTGCAGGATGCTTGGATTGCCGGTTTCATCGAAAACCGGACAAAGGAAAAGGCCGACCAGATTAGCAAACTGGCAGGTTTGGCCAAGGAATTGGAATTGAGCATGGCGGTGCTCAGCATTGCCTGGTGCTTAAAAAATTCTTACGTCAGTTCGGTGATTCTCGGCGCGTCTAAGACAGCGCAGTTGCTCGAAAATATCCAGGCGGTCGAGGCTCAGTCAAAACTCACGGCCGAAGTGCTCAAGCGGATCAATGAGATTGTGACCTGAATCCGGCAACATAATTGGGACTAATCCGTGGATACCATCACGCGCGTGCGCCAAAGACTGTTGCTGGATTTCGATTGGAAGTTTCACCGCGGTGATATTCCTTTCCCCCAGCCCGCTACGCATGGAGAAACCTACGCTTCCACCAAAGCCGGTCAGGTGTTGGGCGCCGCGTCACCGGCGTTTGACGATCGCGGCTGGGAACCAGTCCGTCTGCCCCATGATTGGGTCATCGCGCAGTCGTTCGATCCGGCAGCAACGGTTTCCAACGGATACCTGCACCGCGGCGTGGCTTGGTATCGCCGCGCCTTTATTCTCGATCCAACCGCCCAGGGACGTTATTTCGCCATCGAATTCGATGGCGCGTTTCGCGATGCGAAGGTTTGGCTGAACGGACATTACCTGGGCCATCATGCCAGTGGCTATACCGGATTTGATTTTGCCATCAGCGACGTGGCCTATTTCGGCGGTGTGCCCAACATCCTTGCGGTGCAGGTTGATTCCCGTGGCTATGAAGGCTGGTGGTACGAAGGCGGCGGACTTTATCGCCATGCCTGGCTGATCGAGGCCGCACCGCTTCATGTTGCCAAATGGGGTGTTTGCATCCGGCCTTATAGGATTGCCGAAGGGCAATGGCGCATTGAGATTCAAACCGAATTGGAAAATGCAGGTCTGGCCGGCGAAGATTGCCAGGTGATTCACCAGATAATCGCCCCCAACGGCGCCATTACGGCTGAAATCGGCCCAAGGCATCACGAACTGGAGCCGCGCACAAAGACAACCGATCATCAGGAAACGACGCTTCAGCAACCCATGCTATGGTCCATCGCAGAGCCTTCACGTTACTTGTTGCGGACCATCCTGCGGCGGAATGGAATCGTTTTCGATCAGGTGGAAACCAGCTTCGGCATTCGGGAATGCCGCTTTTCACCGGATCGAGGATTCTTTCTCAATGGCCAGCCGTTGAAGATTCACGGCACCTGCAACCACCAGAACCATGCGGGTGTTGGCACCGCCATCCCCGATGATCTTCAGCGCTGGCGATTGCGCAAGCTTAAGGAAGCCGGCTGCAACGCGTACCGCACCTCGCATTATCCCCCGACACCTGAATTGCTCGACATTTGCGATCAAGAAGGAATTTTGGTCCTGGATGAAAACCGTCATCTGGCCAGTGGCCCTGATACGATGGCTGAGCTGGAAAGTCTGGTTCGACGTGACCGCAATCACCCGTCGGTGATTCTCTGGTCGTTGTGTAATGAGGAATTTCTCGATACGTCGGAAATCGGCTACCGCCTCGCCGCGGCACAGATGACGCGACTGAAACAACTCGACCCGACCCGCCCCATTACCGCCGCCTTGATCTTAAGCAGTTTTGGTTCCGGGATCGATAAGGCGATTGATGTCATCGCGATCAATTATCGCCCGGGAATGTGGGAGGCTTTGCATAAGGGACATCCAGATAAGGCCATCGTCGTCACCGAATCAACCGCCGCCCCCGCCACGCGCGGCATCTATCAGAGTGACCCAAACGCCGCCTACTGCTCGGCGTATGATGATCTTTACCGTCCTGGCGATCACCGGACCACGGTGCGGGAAACTTGTCTGGCCGTCGCGCAGCGCCCTTACATCGCCGGGAATTTCGTCTGGGTAGGCTTCAATTATCGGGGTGAAACCGGGCCTTATGGCTGGCCGGCAACCGGCGGCCAGCAGGGATTCCTGGATTTATGCGGTTTCCCCAAAGATGCCTTCTATCTTTATCAGGCTTTTTGGACCACGGCCCCGATGGTTCACCTCTTGCCGCATTGGAACTGGATTGGCCGCGAAGGCCGGCCCATCCGAGTTGTTGCCTACAGCAATTGCGAGAGCGTCCAGCTCTTGCTCAATGGAAAGAGCTTGGGCGAACAGAGCGTGTCCGAAGATCACGCCATGGAGTGGTTCATTCCCTACCAGCCCGGTATTTTGCAGGCGCAGGGGCGGCGGGGGAAAGCGATCGTCGCCCAAGCCCAAATCGCCACCAGCGGTGAACCGGCAGCTATCCGCTTGCGCCGCGAACCGACAACGCTGCATGCCGATCTTGAAGACGTGGCAGTCGTGACGGTGGAAATCGTCGATTCGGCGGGACGGTTGGTTCCGACCGCCAATATTCTGACCAAGTTCGACCTCCGTGGACCGGGCCAGATTATCGGTACGGGAAACGGCAATCCCACCAGCCACGAACCGGATAAGGCATCACAACGGACAACCTTCAACGGCCTTGCCCAGGTTTTGATTCAGACAACCGCCGCGGCGGGTGATATCATTTTGACTGCCGCCGCCGAAAGGCTTTCGCACACCGAATTAACGATTACGACCCAGCGCGCGCAACGCCGGCCGTTTCTTCCGGCACCATTTTCGCTTCATTTGGTGGCGAATTGGTGCCGCTCGCCATTCCTTGAAGAAGCGCCAGACCCATCCACTGCGGCTTACACCGCCGTGTCTTGGGATGCCGGCGTTCCCCTTACAGGATTTCCGAATTTTTTGCGTGCGAAGCAGTGGGTCGGTTATCATGGCAAAATCAATTTACCGACAGCAGGCAAATGGCGGATTGCTTTTTCGCGAGTCCACGGCGCAGGGTCAGTCTTCGTGAATCAGAGGCTCCTGTGCCCCATTGCCAATTGCACGGAAAGTTTTGCGGTTGATCTCCCCGATCTGCCAACTGGCAGGGAAATTGCTGTCGATGTTTGGGTACAAAACATTTCCGGCGGGGCCGGTTTGTTTGGTTGTGTTTGGCTTTATCACATGGATAAATAGGTTATCAATATGGAATACCGACGTCTGGGAAAATCTGGAGTTCAGGTCAGCGCGTTGTCGCTTGGGTCATGGGTCACGTTTGGCGATCAAATTAGTGATGATGTTGCCGCTGATCTCATGAAGACCGCCTACGACGCGGGGATTAATTTCTTCGATAATGCCGAGGCTTATGCCGGAGGGCGCTCGGAAATGGTCATGGGTAATATTCTCCGCAACATGGGCTGGTCGCATGAGACGTTTCTTGTCTCCAGCAAGGTTTTTTGGGGCGGCCAGCACAATGTCCGGCCCGCGCGACCAAATGAGGAGGGACTGAGCCGCAAGCATGTCCTGGCGGCGTGTCACAATGCGTTGCGGCGGTTGCAAGTCGATTTCCTCGATCTATACCTGTGCCATCGACCCGATCCTTCCACGCCCATCGAGGAAACCACCCGCGCTATGAGCGACTTGGTCAGGCAGGGCAAGGTTCTCTACTGGGGCACCTCCGAATGGAGCGCCCAGCAAATCATGCAGGCCCATCTTGTCGCCCGCCAATGCCATCTGGTGCCGCCGACCGTCGAGCAACCCCAGTACAATCTTTTCAACCGTTACCGGGTCGAGAAGGAATATGCCAACCTTTATACCGAGTACGGCATGGGCACGACCGTCTGGTCGCCGCTGGCCTCCGGTTTTCTTACCGGCAAGCACCGCCAAGGCGCGGCGGACGGCACCCGTGCCACCACGGTGGCCAATTTGGGCTGGCTGAAAAACAACTTCGAGCGCTTCGCCAAAAGCAAAGCCGAGCAATTGGCAAAACTCGAAGAGCTTGCCACGGAAACCGGCTTAAGCCTGATCCATTTTTCTCTGGCATGGTGTCTGAAGAATCCCAACGTGAGCACCGTCATCCTTGGCGCATCCAAAGTGGCGCAACTCACCGAAAACCTGGGAGCACTGGAGGCGATGAACAAGCTTTCTCCGGACATTCTCCAACGAATCGACGCGTTCATGCCCGTTGATAGCTGGCTCTAGCTCAGTGGTTAGCGGAGGGATATCATCAACCCGTGGTCTTCGGTTCGATCTCAAGTAGTCCCCACGAAAGGATTAAATATGAATGTTATTGCTAATACGGCTCCGGGCCAGGTAGCTTGGATGCAGTGGCCTTTGCCCGCGCCAACTGCCGGGCACGTGCGCATTCGCACGCTGGCGGTGGGCATTTGCCACACTGACCTGAATATGATTGCCGGCTGGGATCGCACCGGTTTTCCCAGCATTCCCGGCCACGAATGGGTTGGCGTGGTGGATGCGGTCGGTCCCGGCGGGGCCAAGAATTTGGTAGGCCGGCGGTGCGTTGCCGACAACGTCTGGACCGACGGCGGTGAAGTTGGCTTCGAGCATTCCGGCGGCTATGGGCAGTATTTTCTGACCGAACAAGCCAACGTCCGCGTGTTGCCGGATGGACTGCCCGTGGCGCCTTTGGCGCTCATTGAACCGCTGGCGGTTTGCCTGCGGGGATGGAATCGGCTGGATCGTCGGGTTCAAGGGCCGATGCTGATCATCGGTGACGGACCCATTGGACTGATCCTGCTGATGGTGGCCAGACACTTTGGTGTCGCCGACATCACCCTGCTGGGTGGACGCCCGGCCCGGCTGTCGCTGGCCCGTGAGTTGGGAGCATCGCGTTGCATCAATTACCATGCGCTGGGCAGTGAACCGATACCGGCCCTGCGCCGGGAATGCGGCCAGGAGTTCCCAACGGTGGTCGAAGCTTCCGGCGCGGCGCTGGCGATGGAAATGTCGCTGGCCTTGACGGCCAAATGTGGACGTGTGCTGCTGCTGGGTGATTACGGCGAGCAACTGGCAAAGTTTCCCTGGCTCCACCTGATCCTTCGGGAACTGAGTCTGATTGGTTCCAACGCCAGTGCCGGGGCGTGGGATGAAGCGGTTAAGCTGGCTACCGAAGCACGTTTGCCGCTGGAACGATTGGTTACGCATCGCCTGCCAGCGCAGGAATTCGCGCGGGGCCTGGAACTCACCGCCAAGAAAGGTGACGGCGTGATCAAGGTGGTTCTGGAATGGGGCGAAAAGGTTTAGCCGGAACCCGTGGAAGAGCAATCACGCGACTGGCGGCAACGAAAGCCATGCAGCAAGCTTTCCGCGCTCCTCGTGGTAGCCCGTTGAACCGCCTTGCCATATTATGTATCGAAAATACCACACTGGGCATTTCACCCATCCCTAAACAAGTTATACTGATGGTGTGACTTGCGGCATTTCTTAGGCAAGTCCAGGCCGTCAAGTGGTGATCGTTTTCTGTCGAACCGGAGTTGGCAAATGAATCGCAAGCGCATTTCAAAAAAACCGGGCTTTACGCTGGTGGAGCTATTGGTGGTCATCGGCATCATCGCCGTCCTGGTCGCCATGCTGTTGCCGGTGCTCAACAAAGCCAAGGAGGCGGCCAATTGCACCCAATGTCTGTCCAACCTGCGGCAGATTGGCCAGGCGCTATTCCAATACACCGCCGACTACTCCGGCTGTCTACCGCCCGGCCAAACCTATCAGAATACCTATAGTACGTCAGCCAACCCTGCCACCGGCCTAAAAACCGAGACGTGGGCAACGGTATTGATCAACAACAACTACTTACGTGCCACGAATTGCAAGACCGGAACCACCTATTTAGATAACGGCCACAGTTCGGTTCTTTATTGCCCGGATGGGTTGGATCTTGTCAGCGGCGTGAGCTGGTCGATCCCACCTTCCAAGGAATCGCCGGAAGGTGCCATGGTCACCGGCTATCTTGACAACGACTACGATAACAACGTTGCCCATACTTATTTCTGCTGGTATTCATGCAACGGCGCGGATAACTCCGTCGGCTCATGGTGGAGCATCGATCAGGTGCCCTATCCCTTTACCTGCTTCCCGCTCAATCCGAGCACGACTACGGCGCCACCGACGGATTATCGCACCAAAGTGCTGAGCCAACTGCGGCCCGCCGCTCAATTCGTGCTCCTTTACGACGGTACTTATTACTGGCACAGCCAGGACGACACCCGCATCAACTGTCGGCACCAAAACTGGTCCGCCGCCAATCTGCTGTTTGCCGACGGCCATGTGGAAACCGTGCCCGATGCGCAACTGCCCGGCGGCAAAAACTCACCCTATCCACCAACGGCCAGCCAGCCGAAAGAATTGGGCAATCCCACGGCGTTGGACGCGCGTAATCCTGCGATCAAGTGGATGACCACGCAGTAAAATTTACCGGTCAGATGCCGGTGACCAAGCGGCTCTTAACCACCGGCCTTGAAAAGCGCGGACAGCGCATGAACATTGGCATTTTGAGGGAGTACATTTTCCACGTTAGCGATGATCGTCGCATGGCTGCTTTACCAGATTACATATCGAAAATACCATCCCGGTCATTCCGTCGATGCATTATCGGGTTATATTCGCAACGTGGCTTGTGGCATTTCTCATACAAGCCCGCGCAGACACGTTTCCCTAAAGCTTATCGTGCCGCAGGCGCGACAGCAGGAAATCGGTGCATTCACGAGTAGTTGGAGGTCAAATGCTGGAGATTAACAGCACACCGGGCAAGTTTTCCCAGCAAATTGGGCAGCAGCGTAGTGCCAAAGCATCTCTGCCGCATCGACGCTTGCTGTCGCGGCTGATACTGCGGCTGTGGTGACGGGTGTGCTGGCATCGCACCTGGCAAAGGCGGCAAGGTTGCGAATTTCTAGTTTTCAAGCCATTTTTCGCTTGACAAACGCATTAGTGTAAGTATCGTAGGGACAGTCCAGTGACAGATGTATTTCATCTGTGACAGAATCGTGATTTCAGGTCAAAGAGATTTGGTCGAGTCAGACAAGTTGCCGGGAAATTTCATCCAGGTGGCATGCTTGCCATGGCTCGAAACGTATCAAACGATCGGAGCGATAAACCATGCGGACGCAAAAAATAGGTAAGCAGTCGGGTTCGGGTCAGAGGCAAGCGGCGAAAATGGGACACCGGCAAAAAGTGGCCCGGCTGCTGACAATCGGTGTCGGCACCTTGGGTACGCTCTTGGCCGGTCGCCAAGCTTCCGCGGCCGATACCAACTACTACTGGAATATCGCTGGTAATTTCACCGGCAACGGAACCTGGGACACCGCCACCAGCAACTGGAATTCGCCCAATAACAATTCTCCTGCTACAACGTGGGTAAGCGGCATTACCTCCGAGGCGGTTTTCGGCAATGCCGGGGGCGTTTGGGGAAACAGCACACAAACCATCGGCAATGGAACCGCGATTTCCCTCAACGAAATCTACTTCAACGGATCTTCCACCTATGGCACCGGTGACACCATCAGTGCGGGCAACGCCACATCCGCGATCAATTTCGGGGGCACTTCGCCAACCGTTGATGTCTATACTGTGGCTGGTCAGGCTAACTTCCTGACGATTAATGCGGCGATTGCCTCGGGGGGGTTTACCAAGACCGACGCCGGAACGCTGATTATCGGCGGTAACAATACCTATTCCGGCGGAACCATCCTCAGCGGAGGAACGCTCTCGCTCACGGGCGGCAATAACTCCTTGGGAACCGGTTCACTCACCATCAATGCCGGAACCGCTATTATCACCAACCAGGGTGCCACGGGTTATACTGCGCCACAAACTTTGGCGATCAGCAGCCTGATTTTGAATGGCAACTTTTCCGTCACCACCGGCGCGCAACTTGCCGGCGATCTGAACTTTGGCTCGGGGCCGGTCACCCTTGGCGCGTCGAACATCGCCATTACCTGCACGGCCTTTGGTTATGGCGAAATCGACGGCAACATTTCCGGCGCGGGAGATGGCATTACCATTCAAGGTACTCAAGTTGCCAGCACGCAAACTTGGCAAAACGGTGGGTTCAAATTCAATGGCATGAATACCTTTAACGGCGGGGTTACCATAAATCCCGTCGGCTCGATCTATGCCCAGACACCGTGCAATGTCCGTTTGGACATCGGTAATCTGGGCAACGCGACTGCGTCGGGCTTGGGCACCGGCACACTGACCATCCTGCCAGGCAACGGCACCACGCCGAACTTGGGACACATCGACAACACCAGCGGTGCCGCCGGCACTTTGGGCACGAACAATGCCCAGATTTGGAATGGCGATTTCATCTTTGACGGCACCTATTCCCTGAACATGGGCACCGGTAACGTCACCATGGGCGGCGCTGGCAGTGCCCGCACCGTCACCACCACCGCCAATACCCTGACTATTGGCGGCAACATCTCCGGCAGCGGCATGGGGCTCACCAAAGCCGGCGCTGGAACCCTTGCCTTGGCCGGTATCAATACTTACACCGGCGCTACCACCCTTAACGCCGGCACTTTGAATATCGGCGGGGGCACGACCGGCGGCTCAATCAATTCCAGCAGCACGCTGGTGCTGGGTGGTGGCAACTTGACCTACACGGTAACCGGCACCAATACGCAGAGCTTCAATGGCACCACCATCAATGTTGGCGTCTCAACCGGCAATACCACCGCCACCAATACCATCGCTTTAGGTGCCATCACACGTAATGTGGGCGGTACGGTCAATTTCGGCAGCACCGGCACGATTACCACCATGTCGGCTAATACCGGAACCACCATCCTCGGCGGTTGGGCTACCGTCAACGGAACCGACTGGGCGGTTAGTGCTGGCAATGGCACCGCGGCCGGCAGCATTACCGCGCTGCCCGCCGGTTCCTACACCAGCGACATCTGGGCGCCGGCCAATAACACCACCATCACCGGCAATGCAACCCCTGGCAGCGGTAACGTTACCAATAGTCTGCGCTTCACTACCGCCGCGGCCAATACCATTACTCTCAGCGGAACCAACATCATCACCACCGGCGGTATCCTGCTGACCAGCACGGTTGGCAGCAATACCACGACGATTACCGGCGGTACGCTGGAAGGCGCCAGCGGTCAAGATTTGGTTCTCATCCAAAACAACAGCGGTAGCCTGACCATTTCATCGGTCATTGCCGACAACGGCACGGCCACCGGCTTGACCAGATCTGGCAACGGTGGCGGCCAGCTGAATCTCAACGCCGCCAATACTTATACCGGCGTGACCAATAACAACGTCGGCACACTGTATTTGAACAATCAATACGCGCTTGGCAACAGCACGCTGTATCTGCCCGCCGGCTACCCGACTTTTAGCGTCTCGGTGAGCAGCCATGCCTTCACCTTTGGCGGCTTAAGCGGCAGCATCGGCTTTGCCTTGAACGATGGCACCAACGCCGTCGCCCTGAGTGTCGGCAACAATAACGCCAGCACCACCTATTCCGGGGTTCTTATCGGCAACGGCAGCTTGACCAAGATCGGCACCGGCATCCTGACGCTTTCGGGCGCCAATACCTACACCGGTAACACCTATCTCAACGCCGGCGAGATTAATCTCGGTTGGACGGAAAGCGCCAATGCCTCCGGGCCGCTTGGCAAACAGGCCGCGACTGCTGTAGGCTCCATCGTCCTCAACGGTGGTTACCTACAGTATTCGGCTTACGACCAGACTGACTATTCCGGCCGTTTCAGCACCGCCGCTAATCAGCAGTACAATGCTGATACCAACGGCCAAAACGTGACGTGGGCCACGGTGTTGAGCAGCGCCGGCGGCAACCTAACCAAGATCGGCGCTGGTATCCTGACGCTGAGCAAAGCCAACACTTACACCGGCACTACCACCCTTGGCGGCGGCGAGGTCAACCTCGGCGCTACGGAAACCGCCGGCACCTCCGGGCCGCTGGGCAATCCGGCCACACCGGCCAATTCCATCATCCTCAACGGTGGTTACCTGCAAGCCACGGCTACGGACAAATACGATTACTCCAGCCGCTTCAGCACTGCCGCCAATCAGCAGTATAACATCGATAACAACAATCAAGCCGTCACATGGGCCACGGCGCTGACCAGCGCGGGCGGCAATCTGACCAAGATCGGCACCGGTACGCTCACCCTCTCCGCCAATGAAACCTATTCCGGCATCACCACGGTGTCGGCTGGCACGCTCCAGCTTGGCAATAACACCAACGGTAACGACGGCACCATTGCCGGCAATGCCGGCACTATCGTCGATAATGCGACCGTATCCTTCAACATCTACGGCAATCAGACCTATTCCGGCAATATCAGCGGCAGCGGTGCTTTGGCAATGGCCGGCAACGCCACCACGGTGCTAACCCTGACCGGCAACAACACCTTCTCCGGCGCTACCACGGTCACCGGTGGCATCCTGGATATCAAGAGCAGCCTGGCCTTGGGCAACAGCACGCTGACTATGCTCGCCACCAGCACCAACGTTATTTTTGATCAGTCGGTCGGCGGCAATTTCACCTTGGGTGGCTTGAGCGGCACCGGTAACCTTACCTTGAACGACGGCATCCACGCCCTGAACCTCACCGTCGGTGCCAACAACGCCAATACCAGTTACACCGGTGGCAATATCCTCGGCAACGGCACCCTGATCAAGGTTGGCACCGGCACGCTTACTTTGACCCCCGCAGGCAACTACTTTACCGGTGGCTTATTCATCAATTCCGGCACTGTCCTTGCGAGCAATGATTCGGTCGGCAACGGCACCGTCACGTTGGGTAACAGCGCCGGCGGTAACGTCAGCGCTGCCCTGGAGATCGGGAAAAACAACAACACTGTTGCCAACGCCATTACCGTGGCCAGTGGATCGTCTGGCACCCTGACCCTGGAAAGCGGCGAAACCGGCACGGTCGGTGGCTACACCGGCAATATTACCTTGAACAACAATGTGACCTTGGCCCAGCTTACTGCCAGTAACACCATGGTCGTTTCCGGCAACATCACCGGCACTGGCAACATTACCATTGGTTCGACCAGTATTGGCAGCGTCACGCTATCTGGCGCCAGTATCAACCCCACCGGCAGCATCACCAACAGCGGCGCCGGCGCTGTCGGCAATGTCACCCTTATCAGCGGCGTTATCGGCGCCAACGTCACCGGTGTCATCCAGAACAGTGCCACTTCCCAGTTGACTCTGTCCGGCAACAACACTAATTCTGGCAACACCACGGTTTCGGCGGGCACCTTGGATGTGAAAGCCGGCCTGGCACTGCAAAATAGCACCCTGGTCGATAACGCGACCACGATTTTTGATGCGTCCGTCACTGGCCATGCCTTCACTTTTGGCGGCTTGAGCGGTAGCGGCAACATCACCTTGAACGACGGCACCAACGCCGTGGCCCTTAGCGTTGGTAACAATAGCAGTAACAATGCCTATGCCGGTATTCTCAGCGGCAACGGCACCTTGACCAAGATCGGCACGGGCAACATCAGCCTTTCCGGTGCCAATAGCTACACCGGTACCACCACCGTCTCCGCCGGTACTCTCTATGCCAGCGCGGTTAACACTCTCTCCAGCAGTTCCGCCGTGACTATCAGTGGCGGCACCCTGGATGTTTCCGGCTATGCCAACACCGTCAATTCTCTCTCCCTCACCAGCGGCAGTCTGAATCTGGGCGCTGGCAACCAGTTGACGGTAACCAACAGCGCCAGCCTTACCGGCGGCACCGTCAACGTCACCGGCGCCGCCACGCTCGGCAACTACACCTTGCTCGCCGCTAACGCGCTCACCACCGGTTATTCCCAAGGTACGCTTCCCACCGGCTACCGTCTGGCCGTTGCCGGTTCGGCCCTCGATCTC
>Ga0316217_10002151_pt1 | contig 24252 bp, 23 predicted proteins | sample 1anoAmetaG_FD_203633 | JGI IMG/M metagenome (GOLD analysis project Ga0316217, IMG submission 203633) | Freshwater microbial communities from Trout Bog Lake, Wisconsin, USA - 1anoA | ecosystem: Environmental > Aquatic > Freshwater > Lake > Hypolimnion/Profundal zone | place: USA: Wisconsin...
TGGCGTCCTTCTTGCCGATGCAGATCTTCGCCCGGATCTCCTCGTCGAAGATCTCCGCCCCGCCTCCGGGGCAGCTCTCCAGCCCGGCCGCCACGCAGCGGTCCAGGAACGCTTCCACGGAAAGGCCCGAGGTCCGGGCGTAGTAGTCCATCTCCACCATGGTGAACACCTTCAGGTGGAGGTCGGGGAACCGGGCCTTGAGCCGGCGGAACAGGTCCTCGAAGTATTCGATCCTGAGCTTGGGATAGTGCCCGGCCACCATGTGCAGCTCACGCACCCCGGCGTTCACCGGCTTTTCCATCTCCCGGACGATGTCCTCCGCGGAGAGCACGTAGGCCTTGGGATCGCCCGGCTTCGCCTGGAAGGCGCAGAACTGGCAGTGGGTGTAGCAGATGTTGGTGTAGGACAGGCGCCGGCTCACCACGTAGCAGGTCCTGAGGCCGTGCTTCTCCAGGCGCACCTGGTGCGCCATGGCGCCCACCCCGGTGAGGTCGGGGGTTTCGTAGAGCAGCAGGCCGTCCTCGAAGCTCAGCCGCTCGTGGGCCAGCACCTTCGAAGCCAGGGGCAGCAGGCGGGGGTCGCGGATGTAGCGGTGCAAAGGCAGGCTCAGAGCGGGCATGACATCTCCAGGACCCAGTATACGGCGGTACCCCTCAGCGCCGGGGCATCCGGTCCGGCCGGTGGTTGTGGCGCAGATCCAGGCAGAGGTTCCACAGGTTCGGCCGGGGCTGGGGCCGCAGGTCTTCCAGGAAGCTCTGGAGGATTCGGCTCTGCTCGGCATTGTCGATCCGTTGCCGGATGAGTCGGGCCGAGGCCTGCTGCAGGGCGTGGCGCTGCCCGGCATCCGCCAGCAGGCGGACGAGCTTGGCCTGGGCCTCGCCAGCGCTGTCGAACAGCAGGGCGCTGCGGCCCTCTTCCAGCCACCGGGCCATGGTGCGATCGCGCACATACTTCCTGGGCAGCACGATGGGCCTGCCGCTCGCGAGGCTTTCGATCACCGAGTAGCCGTAGCCCTCCTCGGGCTTGATGTGCATGGTGGCCATGGAGGCGCGCATCCGCGCCGCCACCTGGCCGGAATCCTGGTTCTCCACCACGTCCAGCCGCAGGCCGGGCACCGAATCGATGATCGCCCGGGTCAGGTCGAAGTCCCGCCGGTAGCGCCGCTGGAACTGATGGATGTAGGTGCCCAGGACCGGCTCGTCGGAGGGGCCGCCATCGAAGAACCGGTCGTAGAAGATCCACGGGTAGTAGGTGCGGAAATTGGGGATCCGCGAGGCCAGGGCCGCCTCGGTGAAGGCGTCGGCGCAAAGCACGTTCTGGGCCAGGTCGTACCGGTAGTGCGGCATCTGGTTGCCGCAGAAGAACCCCAGGCGGGCCCGGGGATTCCGGGCCAGCCGGGGCCAGACGGACCGCAGCATCTGGCGCTGGACATAGTGCCCGGTCACCAGCAGAAGATCGATCTCCTCGTCGAGGATCTCAGGGCCGGCGATGGTCGTGTTGCGGACGCCCCAGGCGTCCAGGATGCCGGCAGGGGACCGGAACAGCCCGCGGTCCACCCGGGGCATCCCGCCGTCGGCCTCCTCGAACCCGGGGCCCATGAGGAGCACCTCCACCCCCAGTTCCTGGAAGGCGCGGCACAAGCTCATGGTGAGGACGGTATGGACTTCGGTGACGAGGACGCGCATCAATCGCCTGTTTGTGGGGTCAGCAGGTTTCGGAAGTAGGCGATGGTTTCCAGCAGGCCGGCATCCAGCAAGGTCCTGGGCTCCCAGTCCAGCAGGGCCCGGGCCCGGGAGATGTCCGGGCAGCGCTGCCTGGGGTCGTCCTCCGGCAGCGGGCGGAACGCGATCCGGGACCGGGAGCCGGTGAGCCGGATGACCGCCTCGGCCAGATGCAGCATGCTGACCTCGGAGGGGTTGCCCAGGTTGACCGGGCCGGTGGTCCGGTCCTGCTCCATGAATGCGACCAGTCCGTCCAGCAGGTCGTCCACGTAGCAGAAGCTGCGGGTCTGCTGGCCTTCTCCGTAGACGGTCAGCTCCTCGCCCCGGAGCGCCTGGACGATGAAGTTGCTCACCACCCGGCCGTCCTTGGGGTGCATCCGGGGACCGTAGGTGTTGAACAACCGGGCCACCCGGATCGCGGTGCCCAGCTGGCGGTGGTAGCTGAAGAACACGCTCTCGGCGCAGCGCTTGCCCTCGTCGTAGCAGCTGCGCACGCCCAGGGGGTTGACGTTGCCCCAGTACTCCTCGGTCTGGGGGTGGACATCGGGATCGCCGTAGACCTCGGAGGTGGAGGTCTGGAGGATGCGGGCCCCGGTGCGCCTGGCCAGCTCCAGCATGTTGATGGCGCCGGAGACGCAGGTGCGGATGGTCTCCACCGGATCCTTCTGGTAGTGCACCGGCGAGGCCGGGCAGGCCAGGTTGTAGATCTGGTCCACCTCCAGGAGCAGGGGCTGGGTCACGTCGTGCCGGAGCACCTCGAAGTAGGGGTTGCCGAGCAGAGGCAGGATGTTGGCCTTGGTTCCGGTGAAGAAGTTGTCCAGGCAGATGACTTCATGGCCAAGCGCGAGCAGCCGCCCGCAGAGATGGGAACCGAGGAAGCCGGCTCCACCCGTAACCAGGATTTTTTTCATGGGCGGCGATCCTTTTAGAGGACTGGGCAGCGGAGGCTGGAGCGCCCCGCCGGGCCACAGGACTCCAGTTCAATCTCTCACTCCCGGGCGGGCGGAGTCAAGGTGACGGGGCCCACGGGATCCGGTCCACGGCGGCCATCAGCAGCGCCGGGTCCAGATCCATGAGGCAGCGGGTGTCGCCGAGCCGGCAGGGCGGGCTGAGGCAGCCCAGGCAGTCCAGGCTTTCCGTGCGCACCAGCTGGACCCGGCCCCGGGGCAAGGTGAGGGCGGGGTCGGTGGGGCCGAAGGCCACCACCACCGGGATGCCGCAGGCGGCGGCGAGATGGGACAGGCCGCTGTCGTTCCCCACCAGGCCCGAGGCCCGGACGAGGGCGGCGGCGGTGGTCGGCAGGTCCATCCGGTCCACCAGGCTCGGGGTGCCCGGGCATGCGAGGAGGATGGCCCGGGCCTGCTCACGGTCGGCGGGGCTGGCCCCCAGCAGCGCGTGGGGCCGGCCCTGGGTCCGCAGGTGATGCACCAGGGCGATCCAGGCCGGTACCGGCAGCCGCTTGTCCAGCGCGGCCGCGCCCAGGCAGAGGGCCAGGAAGGTTTCCGGCAGCCCGGCCTCCTGGAGCCGGTTCCGGGCGCAGTCGAAGGCTTCGGGCCGCGGCACCAGGGGGGCCGCGGGAAGGGGCCCGGCGGCCGGGAAGGCGCGGGCGATCAGCTCGGAGTAGCGGTCGATCTGATGGCCCCGGCAAGCCTTGAAGGACAGGGAGCAGGTGGCGGCGAGGAGCCCGCCGCCTTCCCGCCAGCCGATGCGCACCGGCACGCCGGCCAGGAGCCCGGCGATCAGGGGCCGGGTGCTCCGGGGCAGGGCGAGCACCACGCCGGCCCGGGCCCGCCGCAAGGTCCTGGCCATGGCCAGGGCGCCGGGCTTGGCGGTTTCCGGGCAGACGGCGGCGAAGGCCGCGCTGCCCCGGAACAGGTCCACCACGCCAAGCGGTCCCCAGGCCACCAGCGGCAAGCCCATGGCCCGGAGCGGCTCCAGGGCCTGGTGGATCATGATGCTGTCGCCGATGTACCGGTTCATCCGCACCCATACCGCCCCGGCGGGTGTCCCGCGCTCCTCGTCCACCACGTTCCCCCAGGTGGACCAGTCTACTAAATGCTGAGTTCCCCGGCCAGTTCCGGCTCGTCCGCAGGGTCCTCCGCCAGTTCCATCCACTGGGCGGGAGGCAGTCCAGGCTTTCCGGGCCCGGGCTGGGTCTTGAAGCGGCGGTGCATCCAGAACCACTGGCTGGGATCCTCCCGCACCCGGGACTCCAGCCAACGGGTCATGCGCTGGGTGGCGATCCAGGCGTCCCGGGCGGGATCGCCGGTCCTGGGGGCATGGAACGGCGGAAAGACCCGCACCGTCAGCGTCCCGTCGGCTTCGACCCGGCTGGAGACCGGAAGCACCGGGCAGTCGAACCGCGCGGCCAGCATGCCCGCGGTGGGGTGGGTGGAAGCCCAGCGGCCCATGAACTTCACGAAGACCCCGGCCGTCAGGGCGTCCTGGTCCAGCAGGAAGCCCACGATCTGGCCCTCCTTGAGCGCCCTGATGGTTCCGCGCATGGCTCCGCCCTTGGCGATGACCGAGTTGCCGAACCGGCTGCGGAAGGCCCGGAGCCGGGCCTCCAGGAGGGGATTGTCCAGTTCCCGGCCGATCACGGCCATCCGCCAGCCGCCCAGGGCGATGGTCAGGGCCAGCAGTTCCCAGTTGCCCAGGTGCCCGGTGAGCCCGATCACGCCCCTGCCTTCGGCGAAGGCGGCGGCGATGTGTTCCTCCCCTTCGATCCGGGCGGTCCGGCGGATCGCTTCGGGGCTGGAGCGGAGCAGGCCCAGGGTGGTGAACAGCAGGGCGCCGAAGTGCTCGAAGCAGGCCTTGGCCAGGGTGTCGGCGGCCGGCCCGTCCAGGCCCAGATCGGACTGGCGGAGGTTTTCCCGGACCACCCGGCGGTGCCGGAAGTCGAAGCCGTAGAATAGCCTTCCCAGCCCGCGCCCAAGGAGCGCGGCGGTGGGCCGGGGCAGGGCGGAGACCAGCCTCTCGGCGAGGAGGAACACCACGAATTCGAGCCGGTGCAGGAAGCTTGGTCGGACGGACTTGGCCATGGCGGGGGGCGATCCAGGGCAGACGGCCCTTGGAACGAGTATAGCGTCCTCAGACCTGCCAGAGCACCGCCGCCAGGACCGAATCCACGGTGAGCGAGCGCATGTGGTCCGGATCCGCCAGGTGGCGGCGGCGGGCCATGCCCTCGGCGGGCATCGGCGCGACCAGGTTGATGGCCCGTGCGCCCCTGGGGCCCCATTGTCCGGGAAGGCAGTCGTTCACGCACGGGAACAGGCCCACCGTGGGCGTGCCCAGGGCCCCGGCCAGGTGGAGCGGGCCGGTGCTGGCCCCCACCACGCAGCGCGCCGCCTGCAGCCATGCCGCCAGTTGCCCCAGCCTGGCCTCGCCGGGAGTGAACACATGCGTTCCGGCGCAGGCTTTGGTCAGGGCCCGCTCCAGGTCCGGCCGGTGCAGGCCGGTGGATATCAGCACCGGTATGCCGCGCTCTGCCAGGCGGTCCGCAAGCCTGGCCATATGGCTGACCGGCCAGTCCATGGCCGAGGCCGATCCGGCGTGCAGCAGCACCGGCCGGTCCAGGCCGGCCTGGCTGAACCAGGCCCGGGCCAGGCCGGCTTCTTGCTCGGGAACGGCCAGGGCGGTGCCGGCCGGGCGGTCGCAGACGCGGGGGTCGCCGCCCAGGGCCTTCAGCATGATCCGGGCGTGCAGCCGGGCACGGTCGCATTCATGCATGCCGCCGGCATGCCGGGTGGCCCACATGCGGTGGGTGTAGAGCAGCAGGCCCCACCAGCGGCGGCCGGTGCCCACCCGGACGGGAATGCCCGCCTGCCTGAACAGCGCGGCCAGGGGGAACCAGCGCTTGGGCTTGGGATGCAGCACGATGGCGGCATCGAACCGGCCGGCCAATCGGGGCAGCAGTGGCGCAGGATCGGTCCGGTCATCCCATTCGATCACCTCGTCGATGTTGCCATCCAGGCGGATCAGCGGTGCGACGCTGGCCCTGGTCATCCAGGTGATGCGGCAGTCCGGGAAGGCCGCTTTCAGGTCGTTGGCCACGGGCAGGCTGTAGATATTGTCGCCCATGACATCGGAGCGGCAGATCAGGATGCGCAGGGGGAGCGTCACGGGGCGGCCTTGGGCTGGGATAGCCTCTACCATACCCTATCGGCAGGATCAGGGGAGTCTGGGCATCCCGGTCGGCGTCGGGTCCAGGTTGACCACCAGCACCGGCGCCCGCAGCCGGCGCCGGGGCGGCAGCTGATCGGTCCCGGTGGGCACCACGGTGCCCCGTACCCCCAGGGCCTGGGCTTCCTGCCACCAGCGGGGCTCCACCAGCACGGCCACGGGATTCGGCTGGCCGAGCGCCCGGCTGAGCTGGTCCGGGCGCTCCAGCACCGGCAGGACCTTCCGGAAGGTCAGGCTGGCAAACCCCAGCTGGGTCTCGGACAGGCCGGCGCAGGCGATGCTGGCGCCGGCCTGCTGCATGGCCAGGGCCCGCGCGTACGGAGCCTGGAGCGGCAGCCAGTCCCGCCGGTCCATGGCCGGCACCCCGATCACCAGGAAGCTGGCCATGAACAGGCCCCACTGGATCATGGCGAGCCTGAAGGCGCCAGGGTAGTCCCGCCGCCACAACCGCCGCGCCGCCGCCCCGCCCAAGGCGAAAGCGGTCACGCTGATGGCTGCGGCCAGCAGGCCGGGGATCCCGGCCTCCCGCACCAGCACCCACGGGAAGCCCGCCGCCACCAGGCCCGCCAGGCCCAGGGTGGCCAGGAGGGTCCAGAACAGGGTCGGGTCCAGGCGCTGGCGCAGCCTGGGCACCCGCCGGTCCAGCCACAGGGCCAGGTGCAGGAAGGAAGCCGGCAGCACCGGCAGCAGGTAGACCTCCCGCTTGGCCTGGGCGCAGGAGAACAGGGCCAGGTTGACCGCGAACGCCAGGGGCAGGAAATAGTCCCGGGGCGTGCGGCGGCCCCGCAGTGGCAGCGCCGAGCCCAGGGCGGCGGCCCATACCGCGAACCAGGGCAGCACGTCCACCGGCACCCGGAGCAGGTAGAAGCTCCAGGGTTCCACGTGCTCGCCCAGCCGGCCGGTCATGGGGACCAGCTCCGGGAGCTGGAGGAACCGGCCCAGGGTATTGCGCAGAAACACTTCGGAAAGGAAGCTGGATCCCCCGCGCAGCCCCAGAAGCAGCACCCAGACGGACACCATCAGGAGCATGGCCGGCACGCCCCAGTTCAGTTCCAGGAAAGCCCGGGCGAGTTGCCGATCCCGCTGCAGCAGGCAGGTGAGGGCCACGGGCGCCAGCACCATGACCGGTCCCACCACCCCCTTGGCCAGGAAGGTGAAGCCCAGGGCCAGCCAGAACCAGGGCAGCCAGCGCCTGCGTCCGGCCGGCTCTACGATCGCCAGGAAGGCCAGCCCCAGGGCGAAGCTCACCGCGGCGGTGAGGGTCATGTCCACCACGGCCGTCTGGCCCACCTCGAAGAACAGGTACGAGGTCGCCAGGGTGAAGCCCGCCCAGTGGGCGGCCCGGATCGAGCCCACCCGCCAGGCCAGGAAGCAGGTCCACAGGCTGGCGGCCATGGCCAGCAGCGCCGAAGGCAGCCGCAGGGCCCAGGGCTGGAAGGTGCCGAACAGCCTGCACACCAGCGCGCCGAGCGCGTAGAACAGGGGCGGCTTCTCCAGGTACGGCCGGCCGTTCAGGGTGGGCACCACCCAGTCCCCGGTGGTGGCCATCTCCCGGATGATGCCACCCACGCAGGGCTCGTGGTAGCCCCACAGGGTGTGGTTGCCGAGGCCCAGGCAATAAAGAAGCAATACCGCCAGACCGGTCCAGACCAGCGGCCGCCAGCGCAGCCACCAACTGACCCTGGACCTGACGGTGGGCTGATCGGCGAGGTGGACAGACGTTCTCACGACCCGTAATTATAATTCATTCAATGATGAAGGTGATCCATCCGTTCGAATAAATTATACAGGTCTGGGAAGCCGCAACGCCGTCGCCGGGTCCTGACCATCACATCCAGGCATCGTCATCGTAGTCGATGGGGTCTCTTTCGGGCACCAGGCTCCAGGCTTTCCACGGCCGGGCCTGCCTGGGGTCCTGGCCCGGGCGCGGGCCGGGCGGGTCCTGGGCCATCGGTGGGGCGGGGGGAGGAACGTGACCAGGATCGACCCGCATGGTGCCTCCTTGGAATGGTTGAAACAGTAGATGCTCCCGGAGGCCCAGGGGTTCCCGCCCGAGTCGAATTTTTTCAGGCAGTTCCGTCCGAGGGGGGCAGGAACGCCGGAAAGGCTTCCGGGTGCGCCGCCACACCGCGCCAGAACACCTCGAACCAGGTGCGCTCGGCCAGGGGCACCGAGGCCCCGGACGGCATTCCGCCAGCCAGCGCCCCGGCCAGCGGAGGCACCAGGTCCAGGATCTCGAACTCCATCCTCACCAGGAAGAAGGCCATGAGGAAGGGATCGATGCCTGGCCTGATCTGGCCCTGGCGGAGCCCCTCCTCCAGGATCGAGCGGACCGCCCGGTGGGCGCCGGCCAACTGGACCGACAGCAGCTCCCGGATGCCGCCGGCCCCCCGCACCAGCTCGCCCCGGACCATGGCCCTGAACCCGCCGCTGGACTGGAAGCGGTCGTGGAAGATGGCCAGCACCGCCCAGCATTTCTCGGCCGCGCCGCGCCGGTCCGCGGGATCCGCCAGCCGGCGCAGGTCCTCCACCAGGGGTGGGATCCGGTCCTCCAGCAGGGCCCGGAACATCGCCTCCTTGTTCTCGAAGTGGTAGTAGATGAGGGCCGGATCACAGCCGGCCTGGCGGGCGATCGCGCGCAGGCTGGCCTGCTGCAGGCCGTCCCGGGCGAACACCACCAGCGCCGCCTCCAGCAGCACCCGCGCGTCCACCTTGACGGCCTTGGGGCCGCGGATCCGGGGAGGGGTGGGGGTGGGCAAGGGGGGATCCTTTTCAACGACTGTTGAATTATGACGTTGCTTCCTGGGCCGGTCATTGGAAATCTCCACGCGTCCCGTGAGGTGATCCTGAGGCCGCCTTGACGAAGGACCACAGAAGTATCACTCTGGACCTGAGGTATGGTCCCATGCTCTCGACCCTGAAGCCCGTCACCGACATCAAGCGCCATGCCGTGGAGATCATCGGCCAGCTCCGGCAGGACCGGATCCCGGTGCTGATCACTGAGCGGGGACGGGAAGCGGCGGTGCTGCTCGATGTCGGGACCTACAACGGCATGGTCAAGCGGCTGGAACTGCTGGAAGCGATCGCAGAGGGCGAGCAGGCTGTCACGGAAGGCAGGGTGCGGCCGCACGCGGAGGTCAAGACCCGGATGGCGCGGCGATGGGCGGAAAACCCCTGAATATCCAGTGGTCGGGCCCGGCGGAAGCGCGCTTCGAGCAGCTGCTGACCTTCATCGAGACCGAGAATCCTGACGCGGCCAGGAAATTGTGGGCGAGGGCCATGGATGCGGTCGAGCGGGCCGCCCGGTTCCCGGAACTGGCGCCCAGCGTGCTGGACGTGGGCCGGACCTACCGGGAGATCATAACCGTGCGGCCGTTCCGGGTGGTCTACCGGGTGGAGGGGCGGTTCCTGAGGATCATCGCGGTGCTGAGGCAGGAACAGGATTTCGACCCGGAGCGGTTCCTGGATTGATGGGCAAGCCGGGACAACTAGATAGCCTTCCCGGCCGGTTCGTTCGCGCGGGGCCTGATCGGCATCCCCGCCGAAAAAGCCGGACGGCATTCGGGGCAGATGCCGTGGGTGATGATGGTCCCGTACCGGTGCGCCAGATGAGCCTCCAGGCTTTCCCAGCGCCCGTCCGGCTCCCGCACCTTGCGGCACCAGGCGCAGACCGGGACCGCGCCTTCGGGCGCCTCCGAATCCGCCAGGGCCTCCGCCAATTCACGGTTCCGCTCCCGCTCGAGGGCGAGGTAGCTGAGGATGGTCCGGTGGTGCGCATCGGTCCGCATCTTCAGGACGCCCACCAGCACGGCCATGCCGGGCAGGCAGGTCAGCGCGACCAGCATCCGCTGGAGGTTTTCGGGCGTGAATCTGAAAGGATGGCCCGGGATGGCCCAATCCCAGGCGGTGAACGCGATGGCGATGCCGGCCGATGCCAGCCCCGAGCCGAGCCCGCCCAGGTAGGCCGCGAGCACGATGATCATGCCGAACAGCAGGTTGGGGTTTGGGACGGAGTACCCGGTCCAGCGGCGGATCAGGACCAGCAGGGCCGCCAGTCCCAGCGACGCGGCCGGGCCGGTCCAGGGCTGCCTCCGGATCGGCCTGGAGGGGGATGATGGCGGCTTGGCTGAGGGCACGCAGGATCCTTGGTCTGGCTCCGCGAGGGTTGGAGCGGCGGGGATCCTAAGACTATACCTGACCCGTCCGGGCCTCAGAACCGTCCCTGCATCGAATGGGCATAGCCCGTCAATTCAGCGTAGGCATCGCCCACCTCGGCCCCTGCCGCGTCCCGCACCCGGCAGGCCCCCTCCCAGTAGGTGATGCTCGCGCCCAGCCGGGTGCGCAATTCCTGGTCCGCCACCAGCGGCTCGAGGGTCCAGGCTTCTCCCCAGGCGGCCAGCCGCAGGGGCAGGGGGTAGCCGGCCCCGGAGGGCGCGCGCCAGGCGCCGCCGGTGAGCTGGAAGTCCCGGGTGGCGCGGGTGATCCGGCCGGCGGGATCCACTTCGGTGAGGGTCGACCAGGGGTCCTGCAGGCCACCGGCGCCGCGCAGGCGGTAGACCATCAGGCTGCGCCCGTCCCGGAGCTGGATCCCGGCCCAGTCCCAGCCCACCTGGCCGGCGGACAGCTGGCTGGAACTGAACTCGTGGTCCATCCAGGAGCTGCCGTGCAGGGCCAGCACGCTTCCGGGCTGCCGCAGCCGGCCGGCGGTGGCCAGCCGGGGCAGGGTGAGGTAGTGGCTGGCGGCGGTGGGGTCGGCGCCCTTGCGGGTCACGCCGTCCTGGCCGAACACCACCGGCGGGGTGGCGGGGTCCAGATCCAGCTCCAGGGCGGCCAGGCGCACCGAGAAGCTCAGGTGGATCCGGCCTCCGGGTTGCCGGCGGGCGGTCCAGGAGGCGTTGCGCAGATCCAGGTCCGTGGCGGCGGCCGAGGCGGGAAGGCCGTCCCGGTTGAGCCGCTCCTCCATCTGGAACCGGCCGGAGGCGACATCGGTGAGGGCGGCGTGGGCCAGGTGGATCTGGTCGGTGCGCCAGGCCTGGCTGCCGTTCCAGGCGCCGGTGGCCAGGGCTTTGCGGAAGAAGGTGAGCTGGTAGCCGTAGCGCCGGAGGCCGCCGGCGGTCCACAGGTGGCCAGTGAAGTACCACCACTCCGTGGCGAAGTCCGGATGGGCGCCGTGGTCCCGGGGAAACTGGAAAGCGTAGCCGGGAAGGGCCTGGCGGAACCCCTGGGGTTGAGCAGTCATCGTCAGCGCGAGGAGCAGCGCCGGGATGCGACGGGGAGGGGCGAAGCGGAGGGCCACGCTGAAGTATCGTCTTGATTCAGGTTGATATTGAAGATGAAAATAGGCTTCATCACGGCGAAAGGCGGCTGGCTTGCATCTTCTCTCGTTCTGGAGCCCGAGGCTCTCGCTGCCCGGTGGCGGGTTCGACCGGTTCAAGGCGGGCCTGGCGGCCCTGCCGCCGGGGGCGGAGGGCCATGTCTGGTTCAGGATGCCCATCCAGCTGGGCGATCTGGTGATGGCCCTGCCGTCCCTGTTCGCGGTCAAGGACGCCTGGGAGGCCTGGGCGGCCGCCCGGGGGGTGCGGCTGAAGTTCACGGTCACCGGCAAGCGCTCGGCGTCCTTGTTCCAGGAGGCGGACCCCGAGGTCTTCGCCGCCTGCCACGTGGACGAGGATTTCGGGCCGTCCCGTTCGCCGTTCAAGCTCAAGGCCCACTGGGGCCAGGAACGCCCCCTGGCGGTGATCAACTACACCAAGTCGGACCGGCTGAAGGTCGCCGCCTGGCTCAGCGGCGTGCCGGTGCGGGCCGGGATCGCCCACGGCTCGGCCCTGTGGACCTACCACTACAGCCACCGGTTCTTCGGCGAGAATGCCGCCGGCCACACGATCTTCCGCTACCTGCCGCTGACCCGGTGGCTGGCCGGACCCGAGGCCCGGCAGCGGATGCCGCGGCTCGACGCCGCCCGGTTCGGCGGCCATTCGGTGCTGGCGATCCTCCGGGAGGCGGGCTGGGACGGCGGACCCTACGTCGTGCTCGGCGCCTACCCGCACCACCGGTACCCAGGGCGCCGGTGGTTCCCGGTGGACGCGCCCTGGGTGAAGCTGGCCGGGCTGGCCCGGGCGGCCGGCGTCACGCCGGTCCTGGTGGGGGGCCCGGAGCACCGCGAGGCCCTGGAGGCGATCGCCGCCCAGGGCGGCGCCCTGTGCCTGGCCGGCCGCACCAGCCTGCCGCAGCTGCTGGCGCTGCTCAGCCAGGCCATGGGCACCATCGCCGTGGATACCGGCATCGCCCACCTGGCCGCCGCCACCGGCAAGCCCACCGTGGTGGTGTTCGGAATCGGCACGGAATTCCTGGACATCCCCGCCGGCGAGCGGGTGGTTGCCCTGCGCGGCAATCCGGCCGGCGCACCGGCCTATCCGCTCACCCCGGAAACCATGGCCAGCGCCAAGGTGCCCTGGGCCGAGGCCACCAGCACCATCTCGGCGGAACGCGCCTGGGGCGTGCTCAACTACCTGGCCTCGGAAGCGCCGCTGGGCTGAGCCGAACCGGCCGCTCAGGTGGCCGCTTCCTCGGTCTGCCGATCGGCAGACAGTCGCGCGGCCCAGCGGGCGATGGGCAGCAGGGCGGCGGCCGCGGTCATCAGGCAGGCGCCGGTCAGCCCGGCCAGGAAGCCCCAGGGCAGCCGGTAGCTGAGGGTCCAGCCGAAGGCCTGGGGATTGAGCACCTGCACCAGGATCCGGGACAGCAGCAGGCCCAGCCCCAGACCGCCCAGGCACCCGGCCAGGGCCACCCCGAGCCCTTCTCCCAGCAGCACGCCGGCCAGGCCGGCCTCGTCCGCGCCCAGGGCCCGCAGGGTCCACAGTTCGCCACGCCGCGCCAGGGCGATCCCGGCCAGGGACTGGGCCAGGCCGGCCAGGGCCACGGCCAGGCCGATGACCTCCAGGGCGTAGGTGATGGCGAAGGTCTGGCGGAAGATCCGCACCACCTGGGCGCGCAGGGCGCCGTTGGAACGCACCAGCAGCCCGGGCCGGTCCCGGGCCAGGCGCCGGGCCACCGCCTCGGGGTCGGCGCCCGGCTTCAGGTAGAGCGCCAGGCTGGCGGCCCGGGGATCCCGGAACCAGGCCAGGAACACCGGCCGGTCCAGGATCAGGCTGCCCCGCTCGTTGCCGTAGTCGGCATAGATCCCCCGCAGGGTCACTTCATGGCTGGCGCCGTCCCGGGCGTCCCGGGGCAGCTCCAGCCGGTCGCCCAGCCGCAGCCGGAAGCGCCGGGCGAAGGTTTCGCTGGCCACCACCGCCGGATCGCCCAGGCCGTCCCGGTGGGCCCGGGCCAGCACCTCGGCGCTGGTCCCGCCCTGGATCATGGCCAGGTGGCCCCGGGCCGCCGCCACGGCGAAGTCCCCGCTGGCCAGGGTCGCCACCTGGCCGCGGAAGCTGAACGGCACCTGCTGGTAGCGGTCCGCCGCCGCCACCTCCGGATCGGCCGCCAGGGCGTCGGCGTCCGCCGCGGCGATGCGGTGCCGGGAGCCGGCGCCGCCCGAGCCCAGCGGGGCGACGAACAGGTCGGCCCGCAGGCTGTCGCCGATCCAGGCCTGGACCGTGGCCTCGAAGCTGCGCACCATCACGCCCATGCCCACGGTCATGCCCACGGCCACGGCCAGCGCGGCGGCGGCGAAACCGTGGCGCCCGGTGGGCCGGGCCAGAGGGCGCAGGCACAGGCGCAGCTCCCAGGAGCTCCGGGCCAGCCGGCCCGGGGCGCCCAGGGCCGGAAGCAGGGCCAGGGTGGCCAGGCTGCCGCCGAACAGCACCAGCACCGAGCCTGTGTAGGCCGGCCAGAGCGCACCCGGAGTCTGGCCGGGCAGGAAGGCGGTGGCCATGCCGGCGCCGGCGAGGGCCAGCCCGCCCAGGGCCAGGGGCAGCCAGGGCATGGGCCGGGCCTCGGCCCCCCGGGCCAGGAGCTGGACCGGCGGAGTGGCTGCCGCCTGCCGGGCCGGCAACCAGGCCGCGGCCAGGCAGGTGAGGGTCCCGGCCAGGAAGGCGGCCGCGGCCTCGGCGGTGCCCAGGGCCGCATGGCTGGCCGAGGAGGCGCCGTACAGGGCGGCCATGGTGCGGGCCACGCCGCGCACCGCCCCCTGGGCCAGGGCCCAGCCCAGCAGGATCCCCAGCAGGTTGCCGGCGGCGCCCAGCAGGGCCGCCTCGCCCAGCACCAGGGCCAGGATGCGGCGCGCCGGGCAGCCCAGGGCCTGGAGCAGGGCCCAGGTCTCCCGCCGGCGGTTCACCGCGGCGTCGAAGGCCTGGAACAGCAGGTAGGCTCCCACCGCCAGGGCCACCAGGGACAGCACCGTGAGGTTCAGCCGGAAGGCGGCGCTCATGGTCCGGGCGCTGGAGGCCCGGTGCTCAGGCGCTTCCAGGGTCCAGCCCGGGGGCAGGAGCCTGGCCAGGGCGGCCTGGACCTGGGCGCCGTCCCGGCCCGGCAGCCAGCCCAGCTCCAGCCGGTCCAGCTGGCCCGGGCGGCGGAACAGCTGCTGGGCGGCCGGCAGGTCCATGACCAGGAGGTCGCGCTGAACCGGCGGGCGGTTGGCCGGGTCGGGCAGCAGCCCCGCCACCCGCAGCCGGGCCGGGCGGCCATCCACCAGGCCGTCCAGGGCGTCGCCCGGGGCCAGGTGGTCCTCCCGGGCCAGGGTCCGGGACACCAGCACCGCCCGGGGATCGCCCAGGACCCGGTCCAGGCCAGTCCAGGCCTGCGCTTGGGCCCCTTCGGGAGCCTGGGGCCGAACCCCTCCGGGAGCCTGGGCCCCGGCCGCTTCCGGAGTCTCGGCGCCCAGGCCCACCAGGTCCGTGGCCAGCACCTGGAACGGTTCCAGGTCGGACGGGGCGGCCAGGCTCCCCTCGTCCGGGCGAGGCCCCCGGGCGAAACTGCCCTCCAGCACCGGGCGGATCCAGGCGTCCCGCCGCAGCGGCTCCAGGCGGACCAGGTCCTTTTCTTCCAGGGGTCCCAGTTCCGCCCGGACGATGAGGTCGGCGCCGGTGCCCACCCCCAGGGCGAACTGTTCGAAACTGGCCACCGCGGCCCGGTTGGCCAGCCGCACGGCCAGGAACACCGAGACCCCCAGCGCCACGGAAAGCAGCGCCAGCGCCGCCCGCCCGGGCTCGAGCCCCAGGGCCCGCCAGACCAGCCGGCGGAACAGGCCCTGGGCGGGGGCGGTCACGGCTCCGGCTCCAGGATCCGCCCGTCCCGCATGCGCAGCACCCGGTGGCAGATGGCCGCCGCCGGCTCGGAATGGGTCACCAGCACCAGGGCCGCTCCGGCCCGCTCGGTCAGTTCGGCCAGGAGGGCCAGCACCGCCGAGCCGCCGGCGCTGTCCAGGTTGCCGGTGGGCTCGTCGGCCAGCAGCAGGGCGGGGCCGGCGGCCAGGGCCCGGGCCACGGCCACCCGCTGCATCTCGCCGCCGGACAGTTCCCGCGGCCAGGCGTCGGCCCGGTGCTCCAGGCCCACCGCCGCCAGCAGTTCGTCCACCCGCGCATCCAGCCTGGGCCGGGGCCAGCGAAGGAGCTGCAGCGGCAGTTCCACGTTCTCCCGGGCGGTGAGTGCGGGCACCAGGTGGAACAGCTGGAACACCGTGCCCAGGGCCTCCCGGCGCAGCTGGGCCAGGCGCCTGGGTCCGGCCGCGGCCAGCAGCTCGCCGCGGAATCGCACCTCGCCCCGGTCCGGCCGGTCCAGGCCGCCCAGCAGGTTGAGCAGGGTGGTCTTGCCGCAGCCGGAGGGGCCCAGCAGCGCCACCCGCTCGCCCTCGGCCACGGTCAGGTCCACGTCCTGCAGCACCCAGCGGGCGTCGAACCGCCGGCTCACGGCGCGGGCTTCCAGCAGGGACATGGCGCCTCCTCCACCCAGCACGCTAACGCGAAAAGCGCCCCGCAGGGCGCTTCTCGTGGCGCTGGACCCGGCTATTCCACCGAGATGGGGATTTCCGTGGTGTAGTCCAGGACGGTCACTTCCGGCTCCTCGAAGGCGATGCGGCCTTCTTCCACTTCCTTGATGGCCACCTGGGCCCAGAACGAGGCGAGCCGGGGAGCTTCCTGGGGCTGGCCGAGCTTGTTCATGGGGACCTGGACCTCCACCTTCGGGTAGGCTCCGCGCTGCAACTGCTCGCAACGCTTGCCGGTGATCACCACGAAGCGGTACTTGTTCGCGATTTCTTCCGGGATATGTACAACTGTGCGCTGGGTCATGGATTGCCCTCGAAGAGAGCAAGTCTATCAAGGAACGGGCGGTTTGGCCAGCGCGAGGTTATGCGGCGGTAGGATAGACTCCATGTCCGGGCTGCGCCCGGGCATGGAGTGGGGGTACGGGGACCGAACGCATGCGTTCGGTTTGAGCGAGCAGCGCGAGCGGGCGGCCCCCCGTGTACATATCAGGCGTGGAGGTTCATGATGAAGATCCTGGTGGGCATCACCGGTGGCATCGCCGCCTATCGCGGCGCCGAGCTGGCCCGGACCCTGGTGAAGCGCGGCCACGTGGTGCGCTGCTGCCTCACCCAGGCCGGCTCGCGGTTCATCACCCCGCTCACCCTGGCCTCGCTCACCGGCCAGCCCTGCTTCGGCGCCAATCCCGACTGCCACGAATGGCGGCCCAATCCGATCATCGAGCACGTGGACCTGGCCCGGTGGGCGGACGTGGTGGCGGTGGCGCCGGCCACCGCGGACATCATCGGCAAGACCGCCGGCGGCCTGGCCGACGACCTGCTGTCCACCCTGCTGCTGGCCACCACCGCCCCGGTGCTCTGGGCCCCGGCCATGAACAAGGCCATGTGGGCGCACCCGGCGGTCCAGGCCAACGTGACGCGGGTCAAGAGTTTCGGTCACACCGTGGTGGAACCGGCGGAAGGGATGCTGGCCTGCGGCGAGGAGGGCGCCGGACGGCTGGCCGAGGTGGCGGACATCGCCGACGCGGTGGAGACCCTGGCCGGCCCGGCCCACCCGGCCCTGCTGGGCCGGAATATCCTGATCACCGCCGGCCCGACCCAGGAGGACCTGGATCCTGTGCGGACCCTCACCAACCGCTCCACCGGCGCCATGGGGGTGGAACTGGCCAGGTCCTTCCGCAACGCCGGGGCCAAGGTCACCTTGGTGCTGGGCGGCGCCCTGCCCGCGCCCTGGGGGGTGGCGACGGTCCGGGTGCGCAGCGCCCAGCAGATGCTGGAGGCCTGCCTCGCGGTCTGGCCGGCCATGGACGGCCTGGTGGCCGCCGCGGCGGTGGCCGACCAGCGGCCCCAGGCCTGCGCCCCGGAAAAGGTCAAGAAGGGCGACGGTCCCGAGACCCTGGTCCTGGTGCGCACCCCCGATGTGCTGGCCACCCTCTCCGCCGGGCGCCGGCCCGGGCAGTGGCTGCTGGGCTTCGCCGCGGAGAGCGAGGCCCACCTGCCCAACGCCGCGGCCAAGCTGCACCTGAAGCACCTGGACGGGATCCTGGTGAACGACGTGGGCGGCGGCCGGGGCTTCGGCCTGCAGCCCAACACCCTGCTGCCACTCACCGGCGCTGGCCAGGGCGAGCCCCTGGGGCCATTGCCCAAGGACCAGCTGGCCCAGGCCGTGGTACGGTGGTGGGGTGACTGGCTGGCCGCCAAGGGCTGATCCTGGCGCCGGCGGGACTGCGGAGGTGCCGATGCTCCAGGAACTGCTCCCCATTGCCCAGGATTTCGCCCTGGGCGACCTCTTCTTCTCCGGCCTGGTGGACGACTTCACCGGGGCGGACTGGCAGGTGCAGGACCCGGCCGGGCACGGCCCACGGTGGATCGTCGGCCACCTCGCCATGATGCGCCAGCGGGCGCAGTCCATGGCCGGGCTGGCGCCGGCTGCCGAGCCCTGGGAAGCCTGGTTCGGCCGGGGCACCTCCCCGGCGGACGTGCCCGCCGACCTGGATCCGGGCATCCTGGTCAAGGCCTTCCACGCCTCCCAGGCGCCCCTGGCGGCGCGTCTGGAAGGGCTCACCGCCGAGGACCTGGCCAGGCCCCTGGGCCGCACCCTGCCCGGCGGCGCCGACACCATCGGCGGCGCGCTGCGCTTCGTGGCCTGGCACGAGGCCTATCACCTGGGGCAGCTGGGGCTGCTGCGCAGGCTGGCGGGGAAGCCGGGGAGGGCCTAGCCCACAGTGCCTGGACTGTGATTTAAATCTTTTAAATTCTTTTTTTATCCCCGTTCATCCCCGTTCATCCCCGTCAAATTCAATCGATCAATAAAGCCGGGGAGATGGTTCTATACCGAAAACCCAGCTCGCGTCAAATCCCAGCAAAAGAATCAGCCGGGGATGAACGGGGATGAAAAAATGATCACAAGTAATTCTGAATCCACGGTATCCGAACTCTAGATCGCCGGATCCAGCCAAGGCACCGGCTCGCTGGGCGCGCCCACCACGTCCCCCACCCGCACCGCCACCGCCACCAGCCATCCCGGCGGCCTTCCGATCTGCCGGAGATCCAGCTGCAGGGTGCCGCCCGGATCCGGCAGGTTGGGCCGGGCCCGCTCCAGCACCGCCTGCCCCTTGGCTAGCACCTCCTCGGCGCTGGGCCGGGCGAAGCTCAGCGGCAGATAGACGATGCGCACCTTTTCGAGGCCCACCAGGCTGCCGCCCAGGGCGTCCCGGGTCGGCAGGCGCACTTCCAGGACCCGGACCGCCACCCACCGGGCGGAACACGCGGCCGGCGCCGTGCGGGCGCGGGGGACGGGGTCCCCTTTCCGTCCGCAGCCCACGATCATCAGACATAAAATGAGTGAGATTGTAGACGTGAGTATCAGGTTTGGTAGGCTGGAAGGTCGCACCACACCATCATGCCCCAATTCCCCCCTGGCGGGGCGGGGGCAACCGATGACCTATGAGGATGTCCGCCATGCCCGTGACCAAGCTGCTCATTGCCAACCGCGGAGAGATCGCCTGCCGCATCATGCGCACCTGTCGCGAGCTGGAGATCCCGACGGTGGCGGTCTATTCGGATTCGGACCGCGGCTGCATGCATGTGCGGCTGGCCGTCAGCTCCTACCCCATCGGCCCCACCCCCAGCCGGGAAAGCTACCTGCGGGTGGACAAGCTCATCGATGTGGCGAAGAAGACCGGGGCCGACGCGATCCATCCGGGCTACGGCTTCCTGAGTGAGGATCCGGACGCGGTGCGCAAGTTCCAGGAGGCCGGGCTCACCTGGATCGGGCCCGGCCCCGAGGTGCTGGAGCAGATGAACGCCAAGATCACCGCCCGGGAGATCGCCGCCAGCGTGGGCTGCCCGGTGCTGCCGGGCATCACCGAGACCCTGGGCGACGAGGACCTCCTGGCCGAGGCCAAGAAGCTGGGCTACCCGCTGATGCTCAAGCCGGTGGCGGGCCGGGACGGCAAGGGCATGCGCCTGGTCAAAGGTCCGGGCGAGCTGCGCCGGGCCCTGCCCCGGGTCAAGGGCGACGCGCTGTTCTCCTTCTGGGACGAGCGGGTCTACCTGGAGAAGGGGCTGATCCACCCGCGCCACATCGATTTCCAGATCGCCGGCGACCGGCACGGCAACTACGTCTATCTTTGGGAGCGGGAAGCCTCGGTGCAGCGCCGCTACCAGCAGCTGGCCGACGAGGCCCCGGCCCTGGGCATCTCCCCCGAGCAGCGCCGGACCATGGGCGAGGCGGCGGTGGCCATCGCCCGGGCGGCTGGCTACGTGGGCATCGGCACGGTCGAGTTCCTCATGGACGGGGAAGGCAACTTCTACTTCCTGGAGATGACCTGCCGGATCCAGGGCGGCCACGCGGTCACCGAGTGGATCACCGGCCAGGACCTGGTCCGCTGGCAGATCCTCATCGCCCGGGGCGAGAAGCTGCCCCTGGCCCAGGACCAGATCCCCCTGTGGGGCCACGCGGTGGAGTGCCGGATCAACGCCGAGGATCCCGACCGGGACTTCGCCCCCAGCTCCGGCCGGATCGTCTACCTGCGAACCCCCAACGGCCACCGGGTGCGGGACGACAACGGCATCTACCCCGGCTGGTCCCTGTCGCCCTTCTACGCGCCGCTGCTGTCCAAGCTCTCCACCTGGGGCCCGACCCGGGCCGAGGCCCTGGCCCGCATGCACGCCGCCCTGAGCGAGTACCGGGTGGGCGGGGTGCGCAGCAACGTGGCGTTCCACAAGGCCCTGCTGGAGCACAAGCCCTACCTCAGGGGCGACCTGAACACCGGCCTGCTGGACCACCCCTGGTGGATGCAGAAGAAGCTGGGGCCCAACGTGCAGTACGCCGTGGCCGCCGCCCTGTTCGACGAGCTGGAGATCGAGGAGCGGCGCGCCCAGCAGCCCAACCAGCAGGACTGCGGCGAGAGCGGCGCCGGCGCCTGGAAGGCCCTCGGCAAGTTCGGCCGGCTCTAACCCCCTTCTTCCGGAAGAAACCATGAAACGCACCCTCGTCATCGGCGATGAAACCCACGAACTCGAGATCCGCCGCGGAGGCGGCAAGACCGTCATGGTCTGGGACGGGGAGGAGATCCCCATCGATGTCCTCAGGGTGGAGCCCACCAGCTACTCGGTCATCATCGACGGCCATTCGGTGGGCGTGAACCTCGACCGGGTCCGCAGCCAGGACCTGGACCTGCACACCTTCCGGGCCAGCCTGTACGACGGCGCCTACGATTTCACCCTCCAGGACCCGCACAAGAAGCTCCTGGCCGCGGCCATGGCCCGGGGCAAGAAGGGCGCCACCGGCCTGGTGGCCGCGCTGATGCCGGGCAAGGTGCTCAAGCTCCTGGTCCTGCCGGGCGAGGTGGTGGAGGAGGGGCAGCCCATCCTCATCCTCGAGGCCATGAAGATGCAGAACGAGTACGCCGCGCCCATGGCCGGCACCGTGGCCCAGATCCACGTGGAGGAAGGGGTCAACGTCGAGATCAATTCGCCCATGATCACCCTGGCGCCGCTGGAGGCCGTGTAAGGGAAAGGGATGGACAACCGCGTGAACCGCCCGGACGGGAGCCGCTGATGGGGCGTCCGGCGCGGGTCGCGGCCGCGGCGCTGGCGGCGCTGGTCCTGGCCGGCGCCTGGGCGGGGCTGGCGTTCCGCCGGGCCCTGCGGGCCAGCCTGCCCCAGGCGGACGGGCAGCGGGTCCTGGCCGGGCTGGTGCACCCGGTGACCATCGGCCGCGACGCCCGGGGCGTGCCCACGATCCGCGGGGAGGGGCGGAACGATGTGGCCCGTGGCCTGGGCTTCGTCCACGCCCAGGAGCGGTTCTTCCAGATGGACCTGCAGCGCCGCCTGGCCGCGGGCGAACTGGCCGAGCTGCTGGGCCCCCCGGTGCTCAAGTACGACCGGGAATACCGGGTGCACCGGTTCCGGGACGTGGCGCGCCGGGTGCTGGAGCAGGCCGAGCCGGAGCAGCGGGCCGCCCTGGAGGCCTACGCCGCCGGCGTCAACGCCGGCCTGGGAGCGCTGGGCGCCAGGCCCTTCGAATACCTGGTCCTGGCCCGGGCCCCCGAGCCCTGGCGCGCCGAGGACTCGGTGCTGTGCCTGCTGGCCATGTTCATCCAGCTCCAGGACGATCCGGCCTTCCAGGCTTCCCGGCTGGGCTTCATGCGAGAGCGGATGCCGCCGGCCCTGTTCGCGTTCCTGAACCCCTCCGGCACCGAATGGGACGCCCCGCTGGAGGGCGGGCCCAGTGCCCAGCCTCCGGTGCCGGGCCCGGAGGTGGTCGATCTGCGCCGCCAGGGTGCCGGCGGCGCGCCGGCCAGCGCCGGGCCCATCGCGTCCGCGGCCGTGGGCAGCAACAACTGGGCCGTGGCCGGTTCGCGCACCGCCGACGGCCGGGCCATCCTGGCCAACGACATGCACCTCGCCATCAGTGTGCCCAATACCTGGTACCGCGTTTCCATGGTCTGGGGCGCGGGCGGCGAGGAACACCGGGTCACCGGCGTCACCCTGCCCGGCACCTGCACCGTTGCGGTGGGCAGCAACGGCTCGGTGGCCTGGGGGTTCACCAACAGCTACAGCGACTGCCGCGACCTGGTGGTGCTGGAGCAGCCGCCCGGCGATCCCGACCGCTACCTCACCCCGGAAGGGCCCCGCCGGCTGGAGCACCGGTCCGAGACCATCCGGGTCCGCTGGGGCCGCGACCAGACCCTGGACGTGCTGGAATCCGTGTGGGGGCCGGTGGTGGACACCGACGCCCGGGGCCGCCGGCGGGCGCTGCGCTGGGTGGCCCACGATCCCGAGGCGGTGAATTTCCGCGCCATGGGCCTGGAGACCGCCCGGACCCTGGAGGAGGCCCAGGCGGTGGCGAACCGCTCGGGCATCCCGGCCCAGAATTTCCTCGCCGCCGATGCCCAGGGCCACATCGGCTGGACGATCATGGGCGTGCTGCCGCGGCGGGCGGGGCTGGACCGGACCCCGGCGTCCTGGGCCGACGGCCGGCGCGGATGGCACGGCTGGCTGGATCCGAAGCAGTACCCGCGGATCATCGATCCCCCCGGCGGCCAGCTCTGGACCGCCAACGCCCGGGTGGCGGACGGCCCGGACCTGGAAGCCCTGGGTGACGGCGGCTACTTCCTGGGGGCCCGGGCCCGGCAGATCCGCGACGACCTCCGGGCCCTGGAGCACCCGCGCGAACAGGACATGCTGACGGTGCAGCTGGACGACCGGGCCCTGTTCCTGGCCCGCTGGCGGGATCTGCTGCTGGGCACCCTCACGCCGGAGGCCCTGGCCCGGGACCCCCGGCGGGCTGAGCTGCGCCGGCTGGCCCTGGACTGGGGCGGTCGCGCCGCGGTGGATTCGGCCGGCTACCGGATCGTGCGGGGGTTCCGGCTGATCGTCCACGAGCTGGTGGAAGCGCCCTTCGCCGCGGCCTTCAAGGCCGGAACCGGGGACGAGAAGCGGTTCAGGACCGGCCTGCTGGGCCAGGCGGAGGGCCCGGTGTGGGCCCTGGTGACCCGGCGCCCCGCGCATCTGCTCGATCCGAAGTTCAAGGACTGGGACGCGCTGCTGCTCCAGGCGGCGGACACCACCCGGGAGCGGCTGAGCCGGGGCGGGACCCTGGCCGGGCACACCTGGGGCCGGCTCAACTCGCCCCGGGTGCGGCATCCCCTGGCCCGGATCCTGCCGTTCCTGGGCTGGTGGCTGGACATGCCCACGCTCCCGATCCCCGGGGATGCCCACATGCCGAGGGTGCAGGACCGGGAATTCGGCGCCTCGGAACGGATGGCGGTGTCCCCGGGCCACGAGGCCGACGGCTATTTCATGATGCCCTGCGGCCAGAGCGGCCACCCTCTCTCGCCCAACTACGGCGACGGCCACCGGGACTGGGTGGCCGGGAAGCCCGGACCGTTCCTGCCCGGGCCGGCGGTGCACGTGCTCACCCTGGTGCCGGCCTGAATTTAGGCCGGCCGGCAGGCTGCCTCTTGCCTCGCTCAAAAAAGGTTCGATACTTCCCATGCAATTAAGCCAGCGCGGGTATAAGTCCGCGAACGATATTCCCCTGTATTGGGTTTCCAGGTTCTCTTTGCCGGGGCGGCCATGGCTAGGACGATGAAAACATCCATGCGACTCGCAAACTCTACACAGTGTGGCTGGTGCGCCCATATAAAGGTGGGGACAACCTGGATCGTGGATCGCAGGAAGAGCAGGAGCAGGCCCTATCATCATGAAACATGTCCGGATTGCGGAGCCAACAAGTTCGTGGATTCTCTTCATCGAAAGCAGGCGTGATCATCACAGCAATGGATAAAAACGAGTGAAAATACATCGATAGCTACCATGCTGTGCAGTACTTCTTGGCATTTCGCCGATGGCTGCCGATATTCCAGGCTGGCTGGACGGATCGCAGCGTTCCTGGATTGACGGAATATTCCAGTGGACGCCAAGGAATGACAGGGCCATTCTGTGGATCGCTTTCCGGGTGGGTGGGACCATGGCCAACAGGCGAAATTCAGGCCAGACGTTGCGATGCACCTGGTGCAACCGGGTCAGGGCCGGGGGGTCCTGGGCGGACGAGCGCAGGAAATCCGCGGGCAACGCCTATTCGAATGTTATATGTAAAAAGTGTAAAGGCTACTATCTGGCAGGATTCGACGCTGACGAGTTCATGGCCTGGGCCAGGCGGGAGATCAGAACGCAGATTGACGATATTATTTGACTCTTATATCGCCAGGTGCCGGGTGGCGATGGCGGGAAGGCTGCTCCCGCTCGTGGAGCTACCAGGGCAGGTCCAAGGCTTTGCTGAGGAACGCCACCAGAGGGGCGCCCTTCCGGCAGACTTCGGTGAAGCGCTCCAGAAAATCAGGCGCGCAGACCTCCTGGTCCGTGAGCGCCTGGTGGCTGTAGAAGTCCTTCAACCTGAGATGCTCGGCCCAGGGATGG
>Ga0316217_10002152_pt1 | contig 24252 bp, 17 predicted proteins | sample 1anoAmetaG_FD_203633 | JGI IMG/M metagenome (GOLD analysis project Ga0316217, IMG submission 203633) | Freshwater microbial communities from Trout Bog Lake, Wisconsin, USA - 1anoA | ecosystem: Environmental > Aquatic > Freshwater > Lake > Hypolimnion/Profundal zone | place: USA: Wisconsin...
GCGCGCGGGATTCACGAACGAGTTTCAGAGGTTCGCCGGACGTGGTTGGTTGCACCGCCTGCTGCGCGCCGGGACGTCGCGCGGTCCGCAGTCTTCGGACCGCGACCGGTCCCTCGGTCGCAGCGCTTGGGATTCACGCACGAGCTTCAGAGGTTCGCCGGACGTGGTTGGTTCCCCATGCAACGCTCACACCATTACCGCCGCAAAGCGCAGGCCGCGCGTGCTGACCCGCAGTTGCTCGAAGCCGAATTCCTCCATCACCAATTCGTAAATCAAAACGCCGGTGAGAATCACGTCCGCGCGCTGCCGGGGCAGGCCAACGATTTCCTTCCGTTGCGCCAGCGGCAGGCGCCACAGGTTTTTCCGATGGGCGACCACCTGGTCAAAGGTCAACACCGTGCTTTCGATTTTTGCGCGGTCAAAACGGTCCAGCTTCTTTTCCATGCGGGCGAGAATGCTGGTGGTGCCCCCGGTGCCGAGGAGCCGGATTTCGCCCGGCTCTTTTGCCAGCGCCGGCTCCATCTGCGGACGGACTTCGTGCAACAAGAAACTCTCCACCCACTGGCGGCAGGCCTTCAGCTCCGCTTGCCGGGGCGGGTTGCTGGCCGGAAATTTTTCCATCAACCGCACCGTGCCCAGCGGGAAACTGTGTGAAAAATCCATTTTCCTTCCGTGGCCGAGGATGAATTCCGTGCTGCCTCCGCCGACATCCAGCAGGAGCAACGGCCCCCGGGCAAGTTCCGTGTCCGTGGCCGCGCCCTGAAACGCCCACTCCGCCTCACGTTCGCCGGAAATGATTTCCGTCGGCAAGCCGCACGCGCGTTCGATCGCCTGGGTCAGATCCCGAGGGTTTACGGCGTCGCGCGCGGCGCTGGTGGCGATGACACGGATGGCTTCGGCCTCCTTCTCGCGCGCGATTTCGCCAAACTCCCACACGGCCTCCGCGGTGCGCGCGATGCTTTCCGGCTGCAACCGGCGGGTTTCGTAGAAGCCTTGGCCGAGCCGCGTCTGCCGGCTTTCCTCATGGACCGGCCACACCGCGCGGCCCGACACGTCGGCCACCAGCAGCTTGACCGAGTTCGTGCCGACATCAATAACGGCGCGGCGCACAGATTCCATCGTGTGGACAACATAGGAAACGGGAGGCCGGAATCCAAAGGGGAAATTGTTACATTTTGTAGCGTCAGGCATCCCTGCCTGATGTGGAGGGCGGCATCGCTGCCGCCCGGAACAGGCTTGGGCTTGGTGATGGCGTGGCAGAAATCCGACGAGCTTTCGCCGACGCGCGGTTTTCCCCGCCGGGCTGGGAAGCCCGGCTCCACGGCAGGCAGGGATGCCCAACACCACGGCGCTCGCGCTACCCTCCCACGGCGCGCCGCGAACCGCGCCCGGACACCGTCCTACTTCACTGGCAGCGGCGGGGGCGCACTGGCGCCGGGCGCCGGCGGCGCGACCGGAAGCAGGGCCAGCAATTCCTGCTGCTCCTGATACCAATTCCGCAGCGGCCGCGAGAGCAGCGAAACCTGAAAATCCTTGAAATGCGAGATATTCAACGCTTCCTCGATTTGCTTTTTCAACTGCGCATTCAGCTCGGATTTGGCGTCGTCGGCCCAGCCTTTGAAGGAGCCGGTTCTTTCGTTGAGCGCCTTGGCGGCGGCGAGCCGGGTTTCCAGCTTGAACTTGAACACGGGCACCTCGACGTAGCTCTTGTCCACCCGGCCGCTGATGCGGTTGGTTTCCAACCGGGCCGTGATGACGGTCTTGGCCACTTCGATGATGCGCTGCTCTAGCTTGGCGGTGATGTCGTCTTCGCCGATTTCGCCGACGGCTTCGGTGCCGAGATTGCGCGGGGCATCCTCCAGCTTCAGACAAACGTGCTTGATCAGTTCATTCTCCATATCCTTGAAATACCGCTTGGCGCGTTTGATGATCAATTCGCGTTCCGCCGGAGTGAAGCTGTATTTTTTCTCGTCCAGACCCACGAACGTGAGGTAATTGGTCGAAAGCAGCAGCCGCTCCAGCTTCGCGGTAAGGTTGGTTGCGTCCAGGCGCTGGACCAGGTTCAGCCCCGCCGGCTCCTCTTTCAAATCCAGTTTGAACTCCGCCGGCAAAGCTGAAAAGAGCGCACGATCCACCCCGCCAAGCTCCTCAATCTGGTCGTTTAGAGACTTCCAGTGCGCCCGCTGACGGTCCTTGAGATTCATTTCCCCGATGTAATCAAACTGGTTTTCCACGCGCAACGAGCGCGTGTCGGCGCGAAACCAAATCAGGGCGTCGGCGAACTGTCCAGCCAGCGCGTCGGCGGCCACGGAGGGGCGCAGGACGACCTGTTCCAGCGGAACGCGATCATGGGGGTTCTGGGGCGCGCGGGCGGCGATGAACAATTCAATGACGCTGTTCGGCAGCAGGGCGATGATCTGGGCCATTTCGTTGTAGGCGCCAACAACGGGTTCCGACCCGTAGTCGAACGTCCGCACGTCGCCATAGCGCATCGTGTCGTCGTCGGTGGCGAAGAGCAGCTTGTTGGTGCGCGCCTCGGCGCTGTCGTAATAGCCCCAGCGGATGGCTGCGCGGTCGTGCGGCAAAGGTTGCTTGCCCGTGCGCATCCACCAACCGGTGAACACGCCGCCCTTGTAAATCGTATATTCCATGATGGATGTGGTCGCGAGTTTGTTGGTGTAGGCGTCCAGCGGTTTGCCGGTCAGATAGGCCTTGAACCACTCGTCCAGTTCCTTGGCGGTCAGGGTGGCGCCGAGGCTGCCGGCAAAATTGTGGCGCAGGCCGAGAATGTGCCCAACTTCATGCGCCACCACTTCGCGGACGTAATCCTGCGATGCCCGTAGCACGGCCTCGTCGGTCAGTTGATCGCTGGCGAGCATTTCCTGCAGGCCGTGCGCCATCTGTTCCGCGAACGCGCGCGAATCCAATTCGCAGCACACGGCGGACTTGAGGAACGGCACGCCGAACTGCGCCGCGCCTTTTTTTACGTCTTTCTTGGCCTCAACCGTTTCCTCCATGGCGCGCAACAGCGCCCGCGCCCGGGCTTTGCCGAGATAACTGAAGGCGCTGGTCATGTACGCCTGCCCGTGCTTGGATTCGCCGCTCAAGGGATCATCCAGCACGTCGGCGTAGGCAAAGCCCGCCCGGTCCCACGGCACCCACTGCACCATATTGCAGCGCGCGTCCGGCGCGGTCACGCCGGCGTCGGCTTTCTTTGCCTGCACCACCTCTTTCCCGAACACCGTGTTCCAATAGAGAATACCATCCTTTACCGCCTCCACGTAATCCGGCGGCGTGTTGGCCGAATAATAGAACACAATCGGCTGTTGCAAATCAAACCGGTCAATGCGCGACGAAATGCGGCCCGTGCCGGGTTCGATCTGCCCTTCCGTCTCGAAGAATTTCGTGTACCGCCCATCCACCAGGCTCGGCTCCTTGCCCTGAAAAATTCCCGGCTGCCATGGCGCGATGAAATACCGTGCCTCGAAGCGGGCCTCCTGATCCGTGTTCCGTTCCCGGCTGCGCGCCTGGATGCTCTGGCGGATGATCAACTGCCCGCCGTCGGCGCGCATTTCAAACACCCGGCTGTCTGGCACTTCCAGCACCTCGTCGTGCGACTCAAAATTCAGCGCGCCGCCGTCCGTCCACGACTGCGTGAACACTCGGCGCATGCCCTTGTTGAAATCCACCACCACGAGGCCAGCCTCCTGGCGCACGATGGGAAAAGTGGCCAGCAGTCGCCGCGCCGGCAGATCCTCCGTCACCACGAGTCCCTTGGTGGACTCATACATGTCCACGCCATCGGGATACTGCTCAAACCGCACGATCTTTCCCGCCAATCCGTGGCTGGTGGGCGAGGGCCCCTGCGGAATCATGGAGGCGCTGAACAAATAATCCCGGCCGAAGCCGTCTTTGGGAATGGCGAGATAATACTGATCGGCCACTTGCAACTGCGGCGCGGCCGGCGCAGTCGGTTGATCGGCGGCGGGCAGCGTGCCCGGCGCCAGCGCGGTGAGGATGGCAACCGCAAAAAGGCTCAATCGTTGTGAGGCGCGAAGATTCATCCGCCAAAAATGCCGTTCCCGCACGCCGCGGGCAAGCGCAAACCCATACCCAAAACGGGGGAGGCGTGAAATGTGCAACGCTTCAACGCTTCAACGAGCAGCAGCAATTTTGCGTGCCGCCGCCGCCAATGCCGCTGCGTCTTCGGGCGTGCCAATGGTGATGCGCAGAAAATCCTTCAGCTCCGGCGGGCTAAACCAGCGCACCAGAATCTTCCGGGCGCGCAGCTTTTGCAGCCATTGCGCGGCGGGAAACCGCGGCGGGCGGACCAGGAGAAAATTGGTCTGGCTGGGCAGCACGTCAAACCCGAGCCCGGTGAGTTCGCGTGCGAGCCAATCGCGCGTGGCGATGATCTTTTGAAAATTGGCGCGGTAATATTTCAGATCGTCCAGTGTGGCTTCCGCCGCAACCTGGCCGAGTCCGTTGACATTGTAGCTGTCGCGGATTTTATGCAGCGCCGCAATCAGGTCCGCATGGCCGACCAGGTAGCCGACGCGCTGGAAGCACAAGGAATAGGCTTTGGAAAAGGTCCGGGCCACGAGTACGTTCGGATGTTTAAGCGCCAGCAGCAGCGCGTTTTCCGTCGCGAAATCCACGTACGCTTCGTCCAAGACCACGACCCCCTGTTGCGCCTCGCACAGCTTATCCAGGTCCGCCGTGGCGTAGCCGCGTCCGCTGGGGGCGTTGGGAGTGGTGATCAAGCTCAGCGCGGCGTTGAAATTCCAGTTCCGGCCGCGCTTCAACTCCTTCAGGTCTGGCAGGGAAAAATCCGGGTTCAAGGCCAGCGCATTCTTCCTCGCGCCATGGATATCCGCCAGCACCGGATACAGCGAATAGCTGGGTGAGAAGTATTGCACCACGACCCGCCAGGCACTGGCACTGTTGAATAAATAGGAAGTGTTTGGAGCCGGATCCACGCAGCCGCGCACGGCCAGCGCCAGCACCTCATCCGAACCATTGCCCACGAGGATATTTTCTGCGCCACAACCGTGGAATTTGGCCAGTTTTTCGCGCAGCTCCGCGGCGGTGGGATTGGGATACAGGCGCAGCCGGCCGTCCACCGCCGACTGGACCGCCGCCAGCACGCGGGGCGAGGGCGGATACGGATTTTCGTTGGTGTTGAGTTTGATCAAGCCTTTGATCCGGGGCTGTTCGCCGGGGACATAAGCGCGCAGGTTTTGGACCAGCGGACGAATGAGTTGGGGGTTTGGCTTTGGCATCAGGCGAGAATCGGGTTTATGGCGGCAGCAGCAGTGTCCAACGTCGTGTTCACACGCTGAGGTTATTGCATCGCCGTGACAAAATCAATTTCCGACTTTGGTATTCCATTTGCGTTTCCCCGCCTTGCCCTTAAATTTCGCGTGCATGTTCAAGGCCAAGCACACTTTTCACACCACCGCCCGCACTGCCGTCGCGTGCGTTATTTGGGGTCGCACGGCGATTTGCGCATGTCCGGCCCCAAGCCGGGGAATGGGCCTGCTGGCCTCAAACAATACGATCCAGAGGCCTACGCCTTGATGGATGACCTGTATGGTGGCCGCATCACCATCGCCAAGAGCACCCGCCAGCGGACTCGCGATGAGTGACAAATTTGGTACTGCGCGCAGCCGCCGACCCGCTGCGCCAGAGGCGCTTTTGACAATAGCCCGCAGTTTCAGCTGCGGACTATTGTCGCTTGTCCCTGCGGTACCAGAAAAAGGCAAGCAGCCCGTTACGGGCGGAGCGCCGGCCTCCTGACCCGGCTCGTTTCAATCCGAATACCGAAAGAAGCTGCCGACTTTCGAGCCGGGTCGGAAACCGGTCCACCCTCCGCAGTACTGCTACGGAGGACGGGCGCTCCGGCGCAATTGATTTTCCGGCTCGCCACGTCCGGCGTTTGTTGTAAAACTGCGCGGCAATGCGAATCCTTGCCCTCGATCATGGCACCCGGCGAATCGGCGTGGCCGTCAGCGATGAAACCAAAACCATCGCGCAGCCGCTGGAATATATCCCCGCCGAGCCCTTCGCTGATTTTCTGACACGCTTGAAGCAAATTCTCGCGGAAAAGGAGGTGGATTGCATCCTGCTCGGCATGCCTCGCAACATGGATGGGAGCTACGGTCCGGCCGCGCAAAAAGTGGAGGCCTTTGCCAGCGCGGTCAAATCCGCCGTCACCGTGCCCATCAAATTATGGGACGAGCGGCTGACCTCCACCATGGCCAACCGGATTCTGATCCAGGCCAACGTCCGCCGCGACAAGCGCAAGGAGAAGGTGGACAAAATGGCGGCGGCAATTCTGCTCCAAAGCTATTTGGACATGGCCATTTGATTGCCGGCCAGCCAAACGCAGAAAATCCGCAATGTTACCAAGCGGGCGCAACTTGGAGCCCGGTCACACTGGCCGCCGGCACCGGCTGCGCCAAGTCATGAAGCCGAAGGCGGTGCTCAGGAGTGAAATTGTGCTTGGTTCGGGGGTGGAGCTCCCCGCCCCTGCCACATAATTAAAGATGCCGACGAAGGTTAATTCCGCAGGAGCGCTAGCATGCGCGCTTTAATTTTTTCTAAGTAAATAATACCTTAAACGCTTGCTCACCAAGTTTGCGTAGCGGTTTCGATGGTCACGGCCACGGTGGCGCGCAGCCAGTCGAACTTCTTCTTCATAACCTCAAAATCCGGACCGGACGTCACGAACGTCGCCTTTCCCTTGATCAAAAAACCGGCGCCCATTCCATGCCGGCCCTCCACCTTGCTGCTCCCCAAGGTGATCAAGACATTGGGATTGTGAGCGATGTTGGCCTCCGTCTTGTGCATATAACCTGCGGGGATAAACAGGCGTCCATCGGGCGACACTTTAAGGTAGCTATTCCAAGTGTTGACCAGGTGGGGACCATCAGGCCCCAGGGTGGCGATGGCCACCACGCCGTCCTGTTTCATGATTTTCTGCAGTTTGTCCGGGATCATTGTGGATTCCTTATGTTAAATTCAGCCCAACCGCTACGCGCCTTGCACCACTTGGTCCTTTCGTTGGCATGGCAACCTGGGCACTTCCGACCCATGTACGCCCGACACGCTCCGCAATAGAGGCCACAGCGCGCAACCAAACTTGGATCTGATACGATCGCTTTCATGGGTGTTTTTGTGGCTGACGCAAATGAAGTGAGCCACGCCGGAGCCGTAATGTCAACCGCGAATGCGGACAGAGCGGTGTCGTTGGCGGGTGCTCCGGAGAATTGTCGGAAAAACAATTCACTTTTAAAATCCTGATACCGTCGTGCAATCTTTCTGTTCACTGATCCGAACAAAAGCCAAACAACAAGATAACGGAAGTGGCCAGCGAATAGTGCCCAATACGCAGATGCCAGTGCGTATTAATTGGCACCGCCGCGGCGAATGTTGAAATCAAGAATTCCTTACCCGTTGGGCGAGGCACCGAACGGACGAGCCAGGGACTTTCTGGCCGACTCCGCGCTTTGATGTCGCCGCCGCCCCATCAATGGCCGAATCGCTCGACGTTGTTCGCCCGCCCCTTCCAAACCACGTTGAACTCCCCGAACTGGCGCATGACGGCCAGACATTCATTGGCCAGCGCGAACATCCGCTGGCTGCTCGGATATTGCTTGAAGATCACGTTTTTCATCACCAGCCGGTTTTTGACGATGGTAGAATCAGTCTCGACCGCCAGCGCCAACGTCTTCAGACCGGTGCCCCGGGCTTGACACCACCCGAGCAACTCGTCCAAAGCCAATTTCAGGGCATTGAACTCTGCCTCGTTGTTGGTGCCAAACCCGAAGTCCACCCGGCTGCGTTTCAGGATCTGTTTGCCGTCCAGTTTGACCTGGAAGGAGCCGTATTTTTGTCCGGGATTGCCGCGGCAGCCGCCGTCGAAATAGATTTCCACCCGCCGGACGGTTTTGACCGGCGGCGCTACGACCCTTGGTTCGTCTCCGAACAGGCTCATCGTCTGGTATTGGCAGTTTTTTTCGTCTCGTCGCATAGCAATGGATGGAACGGCCGTTGACTGGCCGCGATTCGCGCATGATGCCCGCACGCGGGCAAATTGCAAAAAATTATGCAGCCAATCTGCTGCAAAGGGTCATCACCCCCGGCTTGAATTGCCTCCCGCACCAGCATGGACGACAACAGCGCCGCCAGGGCATCTGTTCGAGGCATTTTGCGGCCAAGAATCTGGCGGGGAGAACCGGCGTGGCATTGACCCAAGCAACGCCCGCTGCCTGGGCCGAGCGACGATGCGTCTTGATTTGCGTGCGGTTTTGTCCGCCGGGCCGGGCCGCCGTTGCGCCGTGCCGGCGCTTTGGTCTGCCGAGGGAAGCCTGCCGATACGGGGCGGAGGACAAACCGCGACCTTGAACATTTGTTCAATTGCTCGACCGGGGTTTTGCCTGTACGCTCCTGCTCACTTAACCTTCATCGCCATGCCTTTTGCCACCATGCAAACACTCTGTCCCGGCCTGGTGGCCGGGCTGCTGATCCTTGCCGCCGGGGCGGGCCGGGCCGGGCCGCCGCCACGGGACGTCGGCCAGATTGACCAGGACCGCATTTTGCACGCGGCCGGGACGGCGCTCCAGCAGGCGCCGGTCACCATCACCGCCTTCCGCGCGAAGTTGAGCGAAGGCGGGCCGAATGATTTTTACTCGAACGGCGATTATTGGTGGCCGAATCCAGCTACGACCAACGGGTTGCCATACGTGCAGCGCGACGGCCAGACCAACCCGGAGAATTTCACCGCGCACCGGCAGGCGATCCGGCAGTTGAGTGACGCGGTGGCCGCCCTGGGCGCGGCCTACAAAATCACCGGGGATGACCGGTATGCGGCCAAAGCAGCCGAATTTCTCAAAGTTTTCTTTCTGGACGGCCCGACGCGGATGAATCCGAATCTGCAATACGCGCAGGCGATTCCGGGCGTATCGCGGGGGCGCGGCATCGGCATCATTGATACGCTGCATTTGATCGAGGTTCCCAAGGCGGTGGAGGCGATGGAGAAATCGCCCGCGTTTTTGCCAGAAATCGATGGCGGTTTGAAGCAATGGTTTGCCGATTACACGGCGTGGATGACTTCGAGCAAGAATGGCCAGGACGAAGCCAAGGCGGGCAATAATCATGCGGTCGCGTTCTGGCTGCAAGTGGCGGTGTTCGCCGAATTCACCGGCGACGAAAAGAGTCTCGCGGAGTGCCGGCGGCGGTTCCGAGAGGTGTTTGTGCCCGTGCAAATGGCGGCGGACGGGAGCTTTCCGGCCGAGTTGCGACGCACCAAGCCTTACGGCTACTCCATTTTCCAACTCGATAACCTGGCGACGCTCTGTCAGGTGCTCACAACGAAGGAAAATGACTTGTGGCATTTCGCGTTGCCGGACGGACGCACGATTCGCAAGGCGGTGGAGTTCATGTATCCGTATCTGGCCGACAAATCCAAGTGGCCGCACCAGCCCGACGTCAATGCCTGGGAAGGCTGGCCGGCGCGGCAGCCCTGCCTGCTGTTCGCGGGCCTGGCCTTTGGGGATGCGCAATATCTCGATTTGTGGAAACGACTTCCGGCGGACCCGACGAACGAGGAGGTCCGCCGCAACATCGCCATCACGCAACCGGTGTTGTGGTTGAAATGAATCTGGGTTACCCTGCCGCCCATTATCAATGTTCACAGCGTATTTTCCAATTCCAGCCGGGGCGTGCCCGTCCCGGGGGCAGCAACTTCCCCATCGCCGAGCCGCTGACAATCGCCAGACGCCGCCGGTCTCCATTACGTTGCTGCGGCCGAATACGGTCGCGCTCCGCATTTTGAGCCCGCATGCGATGTTCGTACCGCGGGTTTGGTTGGCGGTTTTTCTGCTGTTGTTCGCATTTTGTGCGCCCGGCGGCTACGCACAGGAACATTCCAAGCTGGTGGCCGCGTTGGCGAAAATTGAGCGGGCGCGGATTTTGCGGCTTGCGGACCAGGCGCTCCAGCTGACACCGCCGGCCATCACGGATCATGTCGCTACGAACAGCGCGGGCGGGCCGCACGATTTCTTCTCGCAATCCGATTACTCCTGGCCCAACCCGACCAACCAGACCGGGCGGCCGTATGTGGGGCACGACGGCGAATCGAACCCGGACGTGTTCAGCGAACACCGCCTGGCGATGCGCAACATGAAGGACGCCGTAGCCGCGCTGGCCGCAGCTTATGCGCTGACGGGCGAGGACAAATATGCCCGCAAAGCCGGCGAGTTCATCCGGGTATTCTTCCTCGACGACCAAACGCGGATGAATCCGCATTTGCGGTATGCGCAGGCCGTATTGGGTTCATCCACGGGCACCTCGTACGGCATCATTGATACGCTGCACCTGGCTGAACTGGCGGTGGCCGTTCCATTTTTGGAAAAATCCCCGGCCTTCGATCCCGCGGTGGACACCGGGTTGAAGCAGTGGTTTACGGATTACATTTCCTGGATGATGACGGCCACCAACGGCGTGAAAGAGATGAACAGTGCGAACAACCACAGCATCGCGTATTTCCTGCAACTGGCCAGCTTCGCCAAGTTCACCCACCAAGAGCCGTTGCTGCAAATGTGCCGCGCCCGCTTTGAGAACGTCCTGTTCCCGCGCCAGATGACGAATGATGGCAGTTTTCCCTTGGAGTTGAAGCGGACGAAGCCCTACGGTTATTCCATTTTCCAGGCGGATAATCTGTCGGCGCTTTGCGTCCTGCTATCCACCACCAATGAGGATTTGTGGCGGTTCAAGCTGTCCGACGGGCGCACCCCGAAGGCGGCAGTGGATTTCATTTATCCCTATCTGGCCGACAAAAACAAGTGGCTCGCGGACGGACGCGGCAGAGACGTGATGCATTGGGACAACTGGCCGGTGCGCCAGCCGTGCCTGCTCTTTGCTTATGCCGAATTTGGTGGAGAAAAGTACTTCAACTTGTGGCAGAAACTGGACGCCGATCCGGCGGATTTGGAGGTGCGCCGCAATATGGCCGTCACGCAGCCGTTGCTCTGGATTGCCAGTCCGGCGGACAAATTTCCGCAGCCTGGCCGCCCCCCCAGCCACACTAAGTAAGGCAACAAACCAACTTTCAAATTGTGAAACCATATAAACACGACCAACTGCCGCTTTGGCTGCTCGCCTGCGGCGCGGCCTTGATCCTAACCTCCGCGCGCGCCGATGATGCGGTGGAAATCCGCACCCCACCGGCACCGCATACCCCGCGCATCAACGGCCCCGCGATTTTCGGCGTGCGGCCGGAGCACCCGTTCCTCTACCACATTCCCGCGACCGGCGACCGGCCGATGCAGTATTCCGCCGACCACCTTCCCGCCGGGTTGAAGCTGGATGCGGCGACCGGGAATATCACCGGCCTGCTGCCCAAAGCCGGCGAATTCAAGGTCGTTTTCCATGCAAAAAATTCCCTCGGAACGAGCGACAAGCAATTCAAGATCGTGGCCGGCGAGACCATTGCGCTGACGCCCGCCATGGGCTGGAACAGTTGGAATCATTACGCCGGGCGCATCACCCAGGACATTGTGCTGCAAAACGCCAAGGCGATGGCCGACTCCGGCCTGCTGGATCACGGCTGGAGCTATGTGAACATTGACGACACCTGGCAGGGCAAACGCGGCGGCGAATTTCACGGATTGCAAGGCAACGAAAAGTTTCCCGATATCAAAGCGCTCTGCGACCAGATTCACTCCTTGGGCTTGAAATTCGGCATCTATTCAACCCCCTGGGAAACGTCCTACGCCGGGTTCCCCGGCGGCAGCTCGGAAAATCCCGAAGGCAACTGGACCAAATCGGAGGGCAAAACGGTGAAGAACAAGAAGATCCTGCCGTGTGCCATCGCGCCATATCATTTCTACACGAACGACGCGGACCAGTGGGGCGCTTGGGGCGTGGATTACCTGAAATATGACTGGAATCCGATTGAAGCGCCCGAGACCAAGGAAATGGCCGACGCGCTGCGCCATTGCGGACGCGACATTGTCTTCAGCCTGTCGAATAATTTGAATCCAGACAATGCCCCGTCGGTCACACCGCTGGCCAATAGCTGGCGCACCACCGGCGACATCAAGGCCAACTGGAAATCCATGAGCGACCGCGGCTTCGGCCAGGACAAGTGGCGCCAGTATTCCTCGCCCGGGCATTGGAACGATCCCGATATGCTGGAAATTGCCACCAAGGAAAAGAACCAGCCCGGTCTGACGCCAAACGAGGAGTACACCCATATCACGCTGTGGTGTCTGGTTTGCTCGCCGCTGCTGCTGGCCAATGACATGAGCCAAATGGACGACTTCACCAAGAACCTGCTGGAGAACGACGAGGTCATTGCCGTGAGCCAGGATTCGCTCGGCGATCAGGCGGTGGAAGTCGCCCACGACGGCTCGGCGCGAGTTTATGCCAAGAAAATGGCGGATGGCTCGCAGACGGTTGGCTTGTTCAACACCGGCACCAACGGCGTACTCACGGTGACGGTGACTTGGGACAGCTTGAAGATTCACGGCCGTCAAGCGGTGCGCGATTTGTGGCGACAGAAGGATTTGGGCAAGTTCAAAGATTCCTTTGCCCTGCCCGTCGCGACGCACAGCGCCGAACTGGTGAAGATTTCGCCCTAGCCAAGCACACTGCACGCCAGGCGTCCGAGCGGGAATCTCGCAGGTGCATAGTTGGTGAGCTGGTCCCAACGGACCGAGCTTCCATGAGCCAGAACGCCGAGCATTGCTCGGCCCGAGAAAAGCGAAAGCCTTCCAGCCTCCAACGCCCTATCTCCACGGTCATTCTATTCTGCGGCGGATGCCCGTCCGCCGCCGCGAGCAGAAGATTCCGGGCCGGCCAGCAGGAGCGGGATGATCAGCAGCGTCAGCGCGGTCGAAGTCAGCACGCCAAAAATCACGACCGTGGCGAAAGGACGCTGCAGTTCCGCGCCTTGGCTGGTGGACAGTGCCATGGGAACGAAGCCGACGCCAGCCACCAGCGCGGTCATGAGCACCGGACGCAGCCGCGTCTTGGCGCTGCGCAGCGCGGCCCGCGTCGGCCCGGCTCCCTGTTCGCGAAGGTCGTTGAAGTAAGTGATCAGGACCAAGCCGTTCAGCAGGCTCAAGCCGCCCAGGGTGACAAAGCCGATGGCGGCAGGCAGGGTCAGCGGCAGGCCGCGCAACCACAGGCCATAGACACCGCCGACCAGGGCAAATGGCAGGCCACAGGCCACCAGGGCGGTTTGCCGCCAGTTCTTGAGCACGGCATAGACCAGTGCCAGACTGAGCAAAATGAACGCCAGACTGGAAAACAGCAATCGCCGGCTGCCGGATTGCCAGTTTTTATACGCGCCGCTGAATTCCAGGCGGCAGCCGGGCGGGAGCGGGATTTGTTTTTGAACCGCCGCGCGCGCGCGGGCCACGAAACCAACGACGTCCGGGCTTTCCACGGTCACCATGATGGCCTCGCGGCGCTCGGCTTGTTCGCGCGTGATGGAGCTGAGGGATGATTCGTTGGTCACCCATTTGCCCACGTCGCTCAAAGTAGCCACGTACGAGCTATCGGCGCTGCGCACGGGCAGTGCGGCCAGGGTGGCCGGGTTTGTGCGGGCGGATTCGGCGACGCGCACGACGATGGGATAAAACAGATTGCCTTCGTCCACGCGTCCGACCTCGCGGCCGGCCAAGCCAATGGAAACGGCGTTGTTTATCACGTCTCCTGCGATCATGAAGCGGACGGCGGGGATCGGGTCGGGGATGAACTCGCGCATGGCGGTGCGGCCGGGTTGGTCAATCATCACCCCGCCGGCGTTGGGAAGCTGCTGGATGAGGTCCGAGACCTTGCCCGCCAGTGCGTCCAACTGGTCGTAGTCCGGTCCGAATAACTTGATTGCCACATCAGTCCGCACGCCTTCGAGCAATTCGTCGAAGCGCACGGCGATGGGCTGGTTGAGTTCCAATGCCTGGCCGGGCACGCGGTGTTCGATGGTGGTCTTGATGATTTGCGCCAGCTCGGCTTTGGAGGCGCGGTGGCCGTTGAGCTTGCGCCAGCCGGCGCGCGGTCGGAAGCTGAGGTAAAGGTCGTTTTGATTGGCGCCCTGCGGATCGGTGGCGATCTCCGACATGCCGATGCGGGAATAGAGATTGTTGACTTCGGGCACGGCGGCTTGGATGGCGCGTTCGATTTGGAGTTCCACGTCCACGGATTGGGCCAGGCTGATTTGTGGCGCGCGCTGCATTTCCACGACCAGCCAGCCTTCGTCCAGGTAAGGCAGAAAATTCGCTCCCAAGCGGGTGGACAGAAGGCCAGCTCCACCCGCCAGCACCAAGGCACCCGCCAGAATCCACCAGCGGAAGCGGCGGCAGGCAAGGAGGAGTTTTTCATAGCCGGAGCGCAGGGCAGTCAGAAAATGCGGTTCTCGAAGCGTGGCTAGCCGTTCAGGATGGGAAGATCGGTCCGACTCCTCACGACCGACGAGCCGTGCCGGGAGGCCAGCGCTCCGTACACCTTGCGCACCTATTGGATCCACCTCCTGACTCTGGGAGGGTGCTGGTTTCGCCTCCCCACGTCGGCGCCCACAATGGCTGAGTGAGCCCAAGCCCAAGGCGCACAGGGCGGGGACAAGCGTGATCGTGAGCAGCAGGGAACTGGCTAAGAGCAACATCACTGATTGCGCCAGCGGGCGAAACAAGCGGCCTTCCACGCCGTCCAGGGTCAGGATTGGCAGATAGGCGCCAATGATGACGAGCATGCCCACGAACATGGGTTTGCGCACCTGACAGCAAGCGTCCACGATGGTGGCCAGACGCGCTTCCCGGCTGGTGGACGGGTTTTCGCCGGAAAGCCCGGCCAGTTTGCGCGCGACATTTTCCACCATGACGATGGCATCATCCACCACCACGCCAAAATCAATGGCCCCGAGCGTCAACAGACTGCCCATGATGCCGCAGGTGGCCATGCCGCCCAGTCCCAGGGCAAACGAGAGGAGCAGCACGCTGGCGACAATCAGTGCCGCCCGCCAACTGCGCAAGAATAGCAGCAGCACGGCGATGACCAATCCGGCGGCCAGGGTGAGATTGTATCCCACGGTGCCGATGACCCCATCCACCAGTTCGGCGCGGTCATAAAGCGGTTTCAATTCCAGGTCGGCCGGCAGCCGGCTTTGGGCTTCGGCCAGGGCCTGGCCGAAGGCGCGAGCCACAGCGCGGGCGTTTTCGTCGGTCAACATCATGGCCGTGCCCAGCACGGCCTCCTCGCCATTCAGGGTGGCAGCGCCGAGCCGGAGCCTGGAACCAAGGTTGATGTCGGCCACGGTGCTTAACGGTTGGGCGCGCAACACCCACGGCAGCTTGAGACAGGCATTGGCCAGTTGATTGCTGGTCTGCGCCCGCGACCGGGAACGGATGATGAACTGGTTGCCGTCGTGTTCCACCAGCGCCCCACCGCCCACTGCGACGTCGCGCGCCAGCAGGACTGCGACGTCGTTTAGATCATAGCCGATGTCCGGCAGCTTGAGCGGATCCACTTCGATGACCATTGCCTGGTCATAGCCGCCGGTGGTATTCACGTCGGCCACCCCCTTGACGGATTTCAAACACGGCTTCACCACAAATTCCTGGATCAGCTTCAACCGCCGTAGCCGGGCCTCCGCGGAGATGCCGTCCGGGACGCGCCTGGGCTTGTAAGCCAGCGCATAAGTATAGACTTCGCCGAGGCCCGAGCTGGACGGCGCCAGTTTTGGGGTCAAGCCGGGGGGCAGTTTGGCGGCCGCGCCAGCCAGCCGCTCGGTCACCATTTGTCGCGCGCGATACCGATCCGTGCCATCCGAAAAAACCAGGCAGACTTGGGAAACGCCAAAGCGCGTGAGTGAGCGGACCTGTTCCAAACCGGGCAGCCCGAACATCTCCAGTTCAATGGGCCGGGTCACGGAGGTTTCAATCTCCTCCGGTGACAGATCGGGCACCGCCGTGAGCACCTGCACTTGCAAATTGCCGATGTCAGGAGTGACATCCAAGGAGAGATGCGCAGCCGCCCAGAGGCCAATAGCCAGAATCACCGCTGCCAGCAAGACGGCGGCCGACCGGTATTTGACCGACCGTTCGATCATGGCCCGCAGGATCCGCTCAAAGTCGCCTGGCCGGGACGAAGGGCTGATTTCGGAGGGCTCAGTCATAAAGGCAGGCGAAGCTGAGACCTGAAGCTCGAAACCTGAAACCTGCGGCCTGAAACCTGCGGAGTCGGGCGGCTGATCGAGAGCTTGACCACGGACCGCCTCAAATAAACGAACCGCCCGAATAATTGGGCGGGTGGATGCGAGGATAAGGGGAGCCTGATGAGTTGGCCAACCAGCCAGGGGGCCAATGATCCATCGTCTGAGCTGTGTTCATTTGTTGCCATTGGCGGTGGTTTATCTCATCGTGTGACCAAGACTCAGCGCTGCAACGCCGCGGCTTTTCCACGTCCAGCGGCGGCCGAAACCCCGATGGCCACGGCCACGATCAGCACAATGCCCAGCAGCGATACGGTGGTGGGAAGCTTGCACTGAAACCATAGCGGCGCGCGGTCGTGCGGGTCCAGCAACATCTTAGCGCCCACAAAGACCAACACGGCGGCCAGGCCGGCCTTCAAATAACGAAAACGGCCAATGGCGCCGGCAAGCAGAAAATACAGGGAACGCAGGCCCAGCAGGGCAAACACATTGGAAGTGAAAACAATGAACGCCTTCTGCGTGACGGCAAAAACCGCGGGCACGGAATCCACGGCGAAAATCAGGTCGCTCGTTTCCACCACCAACAGCACCAGCAGCAGCGGCGTGAGCGCGAGCCGGCCCTGCACGCGCGTCAGAAATTTCTGCCCGTCCAGCGCCGGCGCGATGGGAAACCATTTGCGCGCGCAGCGGATGGCCAGGTTTCTTTCCAGATTCACGGGTTGCGGCCGGGCGCGGAACATATTCGCGCCGGCGCCGATCAAGAAAACCCCGAAACCGTACAGCACCCAATGGAAATGCTGCACGAGCGCCACGCCGGCGCCAATCATGGCGCCGCGCATGGCCAGGGCGCCGAGCAGACCCCAGACCAGCACGCGCCGCTGCAATTCCGGTGGGACTTGGAAGGCGGAAAAAATGAGGGCGATCACGAGGAGGTTGTCGAGGGAAAGCGACAGTTCCAGCAGGTAGCCGGCCACGAATTGGGCGGATTCCTCGCGATTCCGCAGCCACCCCAGCAGCCCGGCGAACAGCATGGCCAGCGCAAACCAGAGCGCGGTCCAGCCGAACGCCTCGCGGAACGTGACCGCCCGGGCGCGACGCTGGAACGCCCCGAGGTCCACCGCGAGGCAGCACAGGACAAACAAAATGAACCCGGCCCAGTGCCAGGAAGTGATGGCAATCATCGCGGATTACGATTTACGATTTGCGCGCTGGGGGCAAATGTAATCGGCCGGCGCTAGGATCCAAAGAACTTCTGAATCTCTTTGACCACCTCCACGAACCGGTCCACTTCCGCCCGGGTGTTGTAGAAATAGAAACTCGCGCGGGCGGTGGATTCCACCCCCAGTTTGTGCATGAGCGGCTGGGTGCAGTGATGCCCGCCGCGCAACGCCACGCCCGCCTGGTCTGCCAGCGTCACCACGTCATGCGCATGAATGTCCCGCAGCAGAAAGCTGACCAGTCCCGCCCGGTTTTGTTTCGGGCCGAAGATGCGGACGTGGTTCAGCGCGGCCAGTTTTTCGGCGGCATAGGCCGCCAGTTCCTGATCGTGTTGCCAGATGTTGGCGCGGCCAATGGCATCGAGATAATCCATCGCCACATGCAAGCCAATCGGCCCGGAAATGTCCGGCGTGCCGGCCTCGAAGCGGTGCGGCGCGGGCTTGAACTCGGTTTTTTGATAGCTGACGCTCAAAATCATCTCGCCCCCGCCCTGGTACGGCGGCATGGCTTCGAGAATTTCCTGGCGTCCGTACAGCGCGCCGATGCCGGTCGGCCCGCATATCTTGTGGCCGGAAAAAGCGAAGAAATCGCACCCGATGGCCTGCACGTCCACCGGCAAATGTCCGGCGCTCTGCGCGCCGTCCACCAAGGTGACGATGCCGAGCTTCCGCGCCCGGGCGCAGAGTTCGGCCACAGGATTTACCGTGCCCATCGAGTTCGAGATCTGGACCATCGAGAACAGCTTCACGCGCGGCGTGAGCAGGTCGTCGAGCCGGGACAAATCCAGCGTGCCTTCGTCGCCGGTGACCGGCAAGTACGCGATGGTCGCGCCCGTGCGCTGCGCCAGCATCTGCCACGGTACCAAGTTGCTGTGATGCTCCAGCTCGGTGAGCAGAATGACGTCGCCCGCCTGCAAATTTTTTCCGCCCCAGGCGGCGGCCACCAGATTGATGCCTTCCGTGGTGCCGCGGGTGAAAATGATTTCATCGGCGCTCCGGGCGTTGAGGAAGGTTGCCACGCGCGCGCGCGCCGCCTCAAAACCGCTCGTGGCGCGGTTGCTCAACTCATGGATGCCGCGGTGCACGTTGGCGTTGTCGTGCTCGTAATAGCGCGTCAGCGCGTCCAGGACCGCGCGCGGTTTTTGGGACGTGGCGGCGTTGTCGAAATAGACCAGGGGCTGGCCGTGCACCTGCTGGTCGAGGATGGGAAAATCCTTTCGTAGCGCGGACCAGTCAATCGTGTTGGCGACATTCATTGGATCGCCGCTGGCTTCCGGACGGCTTGCGGGAATGATTCGAGGTAAAGGTCGGTGGCCTCTTGCAAGTTGGCGAGCGCCTCCGCCTCGGTGTGGCCCTGGCTGGCCGTGCCAATTTCCAGACACTCGCCCACCAGCAAGTCAGTTTCGGAGTCAGGATGAACGATGGCCGTCAATTTCATGCCAACACGGTATCATTTCTGCGGTGGAAGGCAATGGCACGCTGGCGAGCGAGTCTGCCTGCAGAAAAACCTGCCCGCCGCACTATGACGTCGGGGTAACAAGCAAGGGGCCGGGTCGGTGGCCGGAAATCTCAAGGTGGCGGGGTTCTGACAACGGAGCATTTTTATATTTTCATGGTTGCGGTTTTTGCTTGGACGGTTCTTCCCGCAGCGAGCATTCGGCTTCCTTTTCGCGCGGCGCGGGCGAGACGAACTTCACGCCGCGCGCGGCAGCTTCGTGTTCGCGCTCCCGGACGTAATCAAAGAGCCGGTGCAAGTCGTAACCGGTTTCGCGCGCGAGGGCGTCGCGCGTCTGGCGGATTTCAGTCAGGATTTTGTTCATGACTCAAGTTGCCAAGTAGCTGGGGATGGTGGTTTCGAGGTAGAGCCGGGGTTTCATGCGCGAGCCTGACGATCAGAAGCAAAGCGGGCTTAACATCGCCAGGGCGCGTGGAGCGGTTTCCCAGGTTCGAATATACTGGCCTCGGCTTCGCGCCGAGCCGCGTGCAATTCGGCGATGACTTTAGGATTCTGTGCCGTGAGCCAGTCATGAAGCTCGTCGAGAGTTTCGGCGGACGAGAGAACGGCGGCTGGAATTTCACCGGTTTGCATTTTCATGGAAGCAGTTTATCACGGTTGGCCGGGATTGGTAATGCCTTTTTGCGTTCACAGCAACCCCAGTTGCAGCTTGGCCGCTTCGGTCATCATGCTCTGGTTCCACGGCGGATCCCAGACGAGTTCGACGTTCGCCTCGTCAATCGGCTCGAGGGAAACCAACTTGTTTTGGACATCCTGCGCCAGCACGGGGCCCATGCCGCAGCCCGGCGCGGTCAGCGTCATCTTCACGTCGGCCTTGAAGTTGTTTGCGCCAATCGGCGTGAGATGGCAGTCATAGATCAGGCCAAGATCCACGATATTGACGGGGATTTCCGGGTCGTAGCACGTCTTGAGCGATTCCCAGACCTGTTTTTCCAGTTGTTCCTGCGAGAGCGGGCCGGTGAGCGCGGCGGCGGCGGCCGGCGGCGCGGCTTTTATTTCCAAGCCCAGCGCGTCGGCGTCCTGCTCGGCGATGCGGAACATGTTGCCATTAACCACCACGGTGTAGCTCCCGCCGAGCGACTGCGTAATGTGCGCGGTTTCGCCTTTTTGCAAGGTCACCTTCGTGCCGATGGGAACCACCGAGGCTTCCACGTTACGCGACAAAATTTTTGGTTCGGAATTCATAATACGGACGGCAATGCTGTTGCCGGCCAGACATCATCGCCGCAATCGGGTGGAAAATCAACCCCATGACCCGGGTGTTTTTGCCGCAGCCATTCCCCTTCGCGGTGCGCGGCCCCCGGCCCCGCGCTCCGCGCGCAGGTTGCGCCCGTGCCGATTTCATTGCCGCTTGGCGGAGCCGCACCGGTGTGCTATTTTAGCCGGAATGAAACGGAGTTTGATTTATGGCCTGGTGCTGGTGGCGCTGTTGCTCAATCTGGCGCTGGGCGCGAACATTTATTTCAACGCCTCGCATGCGAACACCAGCAACGACACCGCGCAAGCCAGCTTGGAACTTTTCGATGACGCCCTCCAGAAAATTCACGGGGAGTACGTGGACGGCAAGGGCTTGACCTATCGCCAACTGGTTCATGCCGCGCTCAAGGGCGCCGTCAGCCGGCTGGATCCGCACAGCGAGTTTCTCGACGCTGATTCCTACCAGGAATTGCAGGATGACACCGAGGGCCAGTTCGGCGGGGTGGGGCTGATGGTCGGCACGAAAGACGGGCAGATCACGGTGATTGCGCCGATGGACGACACCCCGGGCGCGCGCGCGGGCATATTGAGCGGCGACCGCATCATCAAAGTCGAGGGCAAGAGCGTGGACAAGCTGCAGCTGCCCGACGTGGTGAAAATGTTGCGCGGCGACCCCGGTTCCACCGTCAGCCTCACCATTGAGCGTCCCACCACCGGCGCGGTCAAAAACTTCGTGCTCACGCGCGCGATCATCCAGATGGAAATGGTCAAGGATATCAACGGGCGGAAGGTCTTCCCGGTGGATGAAAATCAGATTGGCTACTTGCGCATCACCCAATTTGGCGAAAAGACGGGCGATGAATTGCAGGCCGCGATTGACCGCCTCAAGCAGGAACATCTGAAAGGGTTGATCTTGGACCTGCGCTGGAACCCCGGCGGCTTGCTGGATCAGGCGGTGGAAGTCTGCCAGAAATTTCTCCCTTCCGGGCAGATGGTGGTTTCGACCGAGGGCCGGCATACGCTGGAAAAATATTATGCCCACGGCAACGGCGATGAATTGAAAAACATACCCGTCGTCGTGCTGGTGAATCTGGGCAGCGCCAGTGCGGCGGAAATCGTGACCGGCTGTCTGCAGGATTTACACCGCGCGGTGGTGCTGGGCGAGCGGACTTTCGGCAAAGGCTCCGTGCAAACCATTTTTCCCCTGGACGACGGCTCGGCGCTCAAGCTCACGGTGGCCAAGTATTACACGCCCAGCCACAAAGTCATTCACCAGCACGGCATCACCCCAGACATCGTGGTGCCGCTGACCGACTTCGAGGAGGGGGCGGCCATCGCCAAACACACGCCCGGCGGCGTCGAATCGCTGCCGGAGTCCGTTCGCGCCGGCATCCTGGCTGCGCGCGACGAGCAGCTGGATCGCGCCGAGGATTTGCTCAAAGGCTTGATCCTGTACGACCGGCTCGCGGGCGCGCCGAAACCGCAAAAGGTCGCGGCGAAATGAACCGCGATAAAGTCCCTCGATGTGCAGGGAGAACACGGCTCCCATGACTCTCCTCGCGCTCGAAACTTCCTGCGACGAAACCAGCGCCGCCGTGGTGCGCGACGGAATTGTCCTGTCGAACGTCGTTTCTTCGCAGATCAAACTGCATGAGGAATACGGCGGCGTGGTGCCGGAACTGGCCGCGCGCGAGCATCTTAAGAACCTGCTGCCCGTCGCCCGCGCCGCCTTGCGCGAAGCCGGGGTATCCGCGTCCGCGCTGGAGGCGGTGGCCGCCACGCAGGGGCCGGGGCTGGCTATTGCCTTGTTGGTGGGCTTCAAGGCCGCGCAGGCTGCGGCTTTCGCATTGAACAAGCCGTTTATCGGCATCAACCATCACGAGGCGCATTTGTATTCCCCATGGATTCAGCGCGCGACGGGTGCTTCTCCCTCTCCTCTCGGAAGGCATGGCTCTGAACTCCCCTCGCCGGCCTCCGGCCTCCGGCCTGACGTGAGAGGTGCGCCGGTTCCCAGCGCGCCCCATTTATTGACGGCCGCTTTCTCCAACTTTCAGCCCAATGTGTCGCTCATTGTCAGCGGCGGGCATACGCTCCTCGTACACGTCCGGGCCGAGTTGAACCATTGCGTCCTGGGCGGCACCATTGACGATGCCGCCGGCGAATGTTTTGACAAGACCGGCAAACTCATGGGACTGCCCTATCCCGCTGGCCCCATCATTGACCGGCTGGCGGTGCAGGGCAATCCGGACGCCTGTGATTTTCCGCGCCCGCTGTTGCGGGACGCCAATGACGATTTCAGCTTCAGCGGCCTCAAAACCTCGGTGCGCTATTTCATCCGCGACCATCCGGACTGGCTCGAAGACTCGCAAAAAATCCGCGACCTCTGCGCCAGCGTGCAGGCGGCCATCGTGGAAGTGCTCGTCAAGAAAACCATCCGCGCCGCCCAACGCGAAGGCGTGCGCTGCGTCACCGCCTCCGGCGGCGTGACTTGCAACAGTGGACTGCGCCGTGAGCTCGCCCGCGCCTGCCAGGGCCGCGGCTTCACGCTGCGCCTTGCCGACCCGGGCCTGTGCACCGACAACGCCGCCATGATTGGCATTCTTGCGGAAAGGAAATTGCTCGCCGGCGTTCCGCTTTCGCCTTTGAACGAAGAAGTCAAACCAGGCTGGGCGCTGGCCTAGCTTTGAGGTCTTGCGGCATTCTACCAGGCGAACCGCGCCGGCTGTCCATCCACGCGCCATGCTTCCGGGGTGCGCCGGATTTGCCAATCCAGAGGTTCGGCCAATGGTTGGCGGCGGGAGGCGGCCTGCAAGGCGGCGCGCAAGGCCGTTTCCTGCTCCGAATTCAGGGTTTCACGGGGAAAGGAAACAAAGAGCGGCGTGCCGCTGCGCGCCAGCAAATCCAGCCATTGGGAGTTCTTCTCCCACGCCACCGAATTGCTCGCCACCTGGCCGGCACAATCCGCATCCACGGCGAAAAAGGTGCCCTGTTGGGGTGCGCGAAACGCCAGGCAGTTCACGCCCATGTCGCGCGTGCGGTTCCATTCCCGCCCGCTGGTATCATCGCCGATCCGTTGCATTTCAAAAATTCCCGCCGCCAGATGGCCCACGGTGTTGCAGCCAATAATGAGGGTATGCTCGCCGGCCGCTTCACGAATGTCGTGATAGAGATCCCGAATGACCTCGGCCGTCGTGCGGGAACGATCAGCAAAGGCCCAGCCATCCGGCGTGACCTGACCGCCCATCTGGTTGCCCCAGCGCCCGCAGATGTCAAAAGTGGTGTAATCATGTTTGACCAGTTGAAAGCCCCAGCTACGAAAACGGGACATGGTGGCCCGAATCTGCGCGCGCACCTCGGGAACGGTGGGGTCCAGGATGGAATCGTCGCGCTGCAAGCGCCACGCCCGCGGCTGATCCGCGCTGGCAATCAGTGGACGATACCACAATCCCGGCTTGGCCCCCATAGCGGCGACTTTGGCGGCAAAATCAGGCATGGCCAGGGTCTTGTCAAAATGCGGGTCGGTCCGGTTCCACTGGCCGGGATTTTCCCCGTGCTGGCCCTTCCACTGCCAGCCGTCATCCACCACGGCATAAGGCCGGTTGCCCGCTTGGGGTGCAAGCGCGACCAAATTAGTCACGTTGGCCAGGAACTTGTCCGCCGTGTCGTGGCCGTAAGTGCAATACCAGTCGTTGAAGCCATAGACCGGAGATTTGGGCAGGCGTGGATGCGGACACATCACTTCGCAAAACGCCCGGGCCGCCGCAAAGGGCGTTTCATTCGGCCGGCCGCAGCGGCTCACCACGGTGCCTACGTCCAGCTCGCGCTGGCCAAGCTGCACACCCATCCCACCGCAGCGAACGTCCGCGTGCAGGGTGATGCCGTGTTCCTCGGTCGTCCAATGGACCAGCGCCGAGGGGCCGGTCATCAAGCCATAGCCATGCGTCAAGTTGCCGTCGCTGGCCAGAAAATACCACGGCAGAATGCGTTTGGCGTCCAGTGGTTTCCACTCCAAATCACCATAGGCGCGCTCCCACGCATCCCCAAGGTATTTCCAATCCGGAGCCAGACTTGCCTGCCAGCGTATTTGCAAAGACTTCATGGCCGCG
>Ga0316217_10002154_pt1 | contig 24215 bp, 14 predicted proteins | sample 1anoAmetaG_FD_203633 | JGI IMG/M metagenome (GOLD analysis project Ga0316217, IMG submission 203633) | Freshwater microbial communities from Trout Bog Lake, Wisconsin, USA - 1anoA | ecosystem: Environmental > Aquatic > Freshwater > Lake > Hypolimnion/Profundal zone | place: USA: Wisconsin...
TTGATGGCCAAGAAAGCGCGCAAAAGCACTTAAAAACACCCTTCAGCACCTTATTCGAACCCTATTTTTCCGAAGAAAGCAGAGGTCAAACAGGAGAGTTCGCGTTATTGGCACGAGCAAACGATGGAAGAGATTTCCTGATCGACGAAAAGGCAGACAGTGGAGAAAATGCCATTTGGAGTGATCCGCATGAAGCCGTGGCTTTGGCAGGCTCGCCGGGAACCAAACAGCGTTCAAACTTAGTGTTGCCCGGGAATCGTCGAAGCGACTGTGACACTCTCCTCGATAATCGCAAGATCCCACGGCGCCAGCGACAATTGAGCAGCGTGGGCAATTGGCTTGCCATCAAGCAGATTGGTTCCCGCGCCATACGCATAGCCGACTTTCGCTGCTACGCTTGAGTAGTTGAAGTAGTAGTGCAGGCGGTGTCCCATGCGGTTGACGCCATGTTGTGTATGAACCGCGGCAGGGAGTTGCTGGTCTGTTCCCGCGAGGCCGGCTTTTTCGATTGCGCTTTTGAGCACCGCAGTTTGCAGTTTGTCGGAAAGATAGGTTCCCTCATACAGCAAGATCCCAGCGCCGAACGAGTTCTCGGTGATGGCCGGCCAGCGGCCAAAGAAAGAGTGGTCGTAATAGGCAATTGCTTTTGCGTGCTCAGGCATCAAGAATTCGGCCCAATATCGCACCTGATTCTCGGAGCCCGCGTGGAAAGGATCGTCTTTGAGCGTCAGAGGTTGCTCGAGGTTAGAAAACTCCTGATAGTTGAAGCCGGCGGCTTCGCGCAGGGGGCCGGGAGCGCGAACCCAGCGAACCGCCGAATTCTCATTGGCAAAGCCGCTCTTGAAAGTCATCACTACATGCCCGCCTTGCTTCACATAATCGGAGATGCGCTGAAGCAAGGCGTCGTCCGCGATGTAAAGCGCGGGAATGATCAGTAATTTGTAGGCGGAAAAATCCTGAGTGGTGGGAAAGACGAAGTCTGAGCCGACATTCAAATCGTAGAGCGAATGGTGGATCTGCTGCACCAGAGAAGAGTAGTCTGCGGTCGGCGGGGCAAAACTCCATTGCGGTCCAGAAGAAGTGTAGGGCATGAAACCAATGGCGTTTGCAGAATCGCGGCTCCATAGAATGGCAACCTGGTTTTGAATTTGCAAACCTACGAGACGGGGGCCAATTTTTTCCAGCTCATGAGCGGTCCGGCTTACTTCAGCATAAGCACGGTTTGGTTCAAGGTCGTGCGAGAGGACGCCCTTCCAATAAGTTTCCTGGTTGGCGGCAATTGAGGCCCAATGCCAATACTCGACCATGTTGGCGCCATTGGAGAGATGCGTGTAAACGTCTTCGCGCAACTGGCCGTCATAGGGCGGATATTGAAAGGCCGAGCTCCAATCAGCAGTTTGCGCATTGGTCTCGGTGACCAGGTAGTTGGAGTGTTTGAGAGAACGGCTGAAATCTCCCTGGATGGACTGAGATGAGCCGTCAAAATGATCCTGAGTTCCGTGATAGTTATTGACAGCGGGAATGTCGAGAACCTCGGCGACAGCTTCTTCATTGACATCAAGGCGCATCATGCCGCCGAAGTCGGTGGTGACAAACTGCCGCGGCGACGCGTTCTCACGGACGAGAGCAGCCTGCCAGTGGAGAAAGTCGGTGACGCGCATCTGGCTCCAACGGCTCCACTCTAGCTTGTAGCCCGTGCTTTGCGCGCCACCGCGCGTGGGCAGGTCTTCCCAGGTGTGCAGATTTTCACCCCAATAGTTGAGAAACCAAGCCTTGCTCAGGGCTTCCGGTGTGACATATTTCTTTTCGAGATAACGCTGGAATCCGATGAATACGTCTGCATTAGCCGCTCCATAGCTGGAGGTTTCATTGTCGAGCTGCCATCCGATGACCGTTGGGTTGTCTTTGTAATGGGCGACGATATGACAAATTAGCCGCTCGGCATAGAAGCGGTAGGCCGGCGAATCGGTGTCCATGTTTTGACGCATGCCGTACGAGTTTTTATGTCCGTCCGCATAGCGCGCCAGCATTTCTGGGTGCTGATGGGCCATCCAGGCGGGGATCGAGTAGGTGGGCGTGCCCAGAATGACTTTGATACCGGCCTTGCCCATGGCATCAACGATGCGATCCATCCAGGCGTACTCGAAGCGGCCGTCCTCTGGCTCCCAAAGGCTCCATGTCGATTCGCCCATGCGAACCACATTGAGGCCGGCAGCCTTCATCATGGCCACGTCCTTATCCAAACGATCGTAGGGCATGTACTCGTGGTAGTAGGCCGCTCCATAAAGCACGGTGGAGAAATCTTCCCCGGCGCTTGTCTGCGAAGAGGGTATGCTTTGTGCGCTAAGTTGAGTGTTGGCCGAAGCGCACCACATAATCGCGATCGTCAGCATGAGGCAATAACTTTGGCTGGATAACTTCATGGTAGCTTCCTTATCTCTACTTTGCTGCCGGTTCCATTTCACCATACTTCTCCTGAAAACGCTCAATGAATACTCATTCTCACGTGATGGCACTTCTCGACGTAATACTGGACCGATACACAGGAATTGCATCGATAGAATCAATCACCGCAATTCTCGTTCCTTCAAATCTTTCGCGGCGCGCCATGGTGGTATCAAGAACCACATCGCTTCCCTCCAGGCGCGGAACGATCTTGATGACAAGCGGTTGCCCGCGCAGCGTTGCGCGCAGATGTTTCAAGCCGATCTCCCACGCGGCGCCATTAGAAAAATTATCGGCGACCAGCACGCCATTCACAAAAGCATTTCCGATGTCTCCGCGATAGTCAATGCGCAGCAGCAGATCGTCGACGCCGTCAAAGCTGTGATCGGAGAGCCATACCTGGGCTATGCCCTCTCCCTGGCGTTCGATTTTCACTTCTCCCTGCCAATGCGGCAGCAGTGTGCGCAACAAAAAAAACTCATCCAAAGCTCCCGATGTTTCCGCGTGGACTTTCACAGCATTTTCCGGCGGCGGAAAAATCTGCACGGCGATCTCCGGATTTCCTGTTCGCCATGCCAGCAGGGATCCATTCTCTTCCGCGCAATCGGCGTCGGAGAGAACCAGCCGCTCGCGTCCCCAAAGAGTCAGCTTGTTCATCCGCAACGAATCCGCCCGAGAGAGCAGATGAATCTTGACGTATCGATTGGCATGCCAACACTGAATTCCCAGCGGCTTGCCTTCCTCGCCGCGCACCGCTATGTATTGTTGGGTTCGTTGCATTGCCGCTCCAGAGACCACACAACGATCCACGCTATCCGCCGCAATGCAGAATTCAGGCCGCATTCCAGTTGGAGAGAAAAAGAAGACGTGCAGCGCGCGCTCGTGCTCAAGTTGCGCCGCCAATTGGGCTGTTGCGTAGCGGATACGCACTCCGCCCAACTCCAGATTGAAGGGAAGTATCGCTCCTTCTCCCGATGCAATGCCAAATCCCCCGGACTCCGGAATGCGAATTTCTCCGGACTCCAATGGAATGCGCACGCTTAAATCCGTGCGGTTGGGCATATTGATGTGATCCTGATAGTTATTCAGAAATAAAAACCCCGCACTGTATCTAGTGCGTATGGCACAGCGAGGCTCTTGCGTGTTCTCCGGCGCAATCGTCTCCGCGCCCGAGGGGAGCACTGTTCCCATCGGCGCCAACTGCGCACCGAAATCTCTGAGAAAAAGATGAATGGGGCGCAGGAAGCGATACGAAGGGGCCACCTGCCCATACTCACGGATCGGCGCCTGAAAATCGTACGAAATTCTGGGCACGTCGTACTCGTTGTAGAAGACGGTTCCGTTCGTTGGATTACTGCCGCCATGATACATGTAGTAGCCCAGAAAGGCGGCCCCGCTTCCCAGTTCTGTTATCGCAATTCCCTGCACGCTTTCCGGCGGCACCACAAACCGTGCACGGTAAAAGCATTGCATTCCGCCCCCCATCTCGCAACAGGCAAAGGGAATTTCTTCTACTTCATTTCCGGTTCCCTGGCGGCCATTTGCCCGCAGCCTTCCCTGGGAATCACGAAAAAGATAGCTGGCGCTGGGGGGCTGCAGATGGGTTTGAGCGTCGATTGCCCAGGGTTGGAAGCCATACCCTCCGAACATCGGAAGAAATTCGTTTTCAGGAACGGGCGAACCCCAGGCCGTGCAACTGAAAATTGGAGCATTGAGACCGTTTTCAATTGCAATCTTCTTCAACTTCATCATGTGTTCCACGCCGCCGATTCCGCTGGGAATCCAGTCCAGCGGCGCTTCGCGATACTCGGATATCCCCCATGGCGCAGTGGCAGCCATGAACTCGTTCTCCAGCTGAATGCCTACAATCGGCCCGCCATTCTGAAAGAGCAGCCCCTTTGCCTGGACCCCTATCTCTCGATAAAAACGGCGCACACACTCGATGTAGCCACTGTCATTTGATCTCACATGAAAGGGTTTCCCATACAACCAATCAGGCAATCCACCGTTCCGCATCTCGCCATGAGCAAACGGGCCAATGCGCAGGATCACCTCCAACCCGGTCTTCTGACAAAGTTCGACAAAGGCGTGCAGGTTTCTCCGGCCAGTCCAATCGAAGACACCTTCCCGCGTCTCGTGCAATATCCAAAACACATAGGTTGAGACAGTATTGATTCCACCGGCCTTGATTTTACGCAACTCATCAGCCCATCCCTCAGCGGCAAAGCGCGTGTAATGAAATTCTCCTGCAATGGGGAAGCAGGGCTTTCCCTCTCTCTCCAGATACAAATTGGTAACGCGCAGGACGTCGCCGCCGGGGGTTGTTCCACCCATATGGAGTGGACTTGGATGAACAGGCCGCTGGAAGCCCCGCGCGTCGATCACGATCTCTTTGCCAGACACTTGAACACCCTCCGCGCTCGAATCCAACTGCCTATATTCGCCGAGCAGACTCCATCGCTTAGGGCCACTAATCGCCACGCCCGCCATGGCGCGAATAAAACCTCGCCGCTCCATCCTCATAAAATCTCCCTAACTATTCTTCGATGCCGATTTGTCTAAGTGTGATCAAGAGCGTTTGAGTAGCTGACGAAAGCTGCGCAGCTTTATTGCCGTCTCAATTCGAAGCGATGCGGCCTGGGTGTGAGCTTGGCGCGAATCGCCTCCGCGAGTTCATCCTGTGCCTTCTGCAAGGCAGCCTCCGCGATAGCAGTCGTTGAATTCTCCTTCAATTCCGCGCTCAATACAAAGCGCGCCTGGTCGAGCGTGGCGCGCCGGTCCTCATTCCACTCGACTCCACGCGCCTGATCGAGCATCGGAGTCTTCAAGAGAGCCAGATTGACTCCGTGCTGCAAATCTTCGCGCGTGAAGCTGGCAATTGGTTTGGTGTCGATGGACAGCTCGTACTGCCCCGGATCGAGCGTCTCAACGCGAAGAGTCATCTGGTCAAGCTGAGCGATATCCGAAACCCCCAGCAATACGGGAATCATGGCATTGTTGAAGTCCAGCGGAAGCGGAAGCGCATCGTCCCATTGTGTCCACTGAAGGCCATCAGTCGATTTCACCAGATCCGTTACCGCAGTCCGGTCTTTGTCGATTACCTCGGCGTTGGCCGCGTTCAGCGCAAGGCGGCTCACGACCGGGTTCACATGCCAAGCAGACATGAGAGTCGCCGCCATGATCCAGTGACCGGTCTCGGCCGGATGAATCCGGTCCGGAATGATGAGTGGGGCCATCTGCGGAAACTGCGTGTTCGCTCTCACCAGCGCATCTGTCAGAGTGCGATGAAAGTCCGCAAGCGCAACGCTTTTATCGCCCGACGCCTGCAACTGGGCGCCGATTCGGGAGACATCGTCCGCATTCACGGCGATGACGTGCGAATAGCCAGGAAACTCCGTGCCGTGAGTAATCTCGTCGTATGGCGTTGGGCAGATCAGCGTGATAGCCGCTCCCGGATCAGCCTTATGCAGAGCGTCCAGCAATGCGTGATATCCATTTTGAAATGCGGCGTCAATCTGCGGAGATCCCAGCCCCCACCCTCCGTCGTTCATGCCCAGCATAACTGTAATCATGGCAGGGTGAAAGGACGCAACGTCGCGTTGAACCCGTTCCTCCATCGCTCCCGCATAGCCGCCGTAGGCCGTGTCCCCCGGAACACCCGCATTGATAAAGCGGATATGCAGTGCCGGATAACGCGTAAGCACAAACTCTTCAACATATTTTGTGTAAAGTCGCTGCGCGGTAATGCTGTCGCCGTAAAAGACGACGGTGTCTCCATCCCTCAAAGCAAATTGCTGACTGTGCGCCAAGACTGCGCAGGCCGCAACCACGAACGCGCAGCAGGCCGCCGAAGCAATCCGCCGTTTCCCTAATGTGGATCGAATCATGATCTTTACCTTTTCCTCATTGCTTGCCTCGATTGATATGCGTCCGGTGTTTCCGACGCTGGAGCATATCGCAAACCGCATGGATCAATCAGTGCAGGATCATTGTCTTTACTCGGAGAGTGAAACCGGCTGCATGGCAGCGAAATGTGGAGTGCCGATCCGGGCGCGCACCGCCCCACCCAAAGTTGCGGCATTTTGAAATCCACGCCACTGTTCCAGCAGATGACCATCGGCAGTCAGCAGGCGGATCACCCCTGCGTCTCCTCCGTCGCGATCGAATTGAATTGCGCCCGCATCCAAGTCGAGCAGCGCGTTGGCCTGTGCAGTTGCCTCTTCTCTGGATGCAATTCCGGCAGCGCGCAGATGCACTTTCACTGCAAGAGCGCTAGGGCCATATTGTGCAGCCAGGCTGCGTAATACCATCAATTGCGCACGTGGTGCAGGTGTGAGCAAGCCGTCGTCGTCGAGAGTGAAGTCGACAACGGCATCCAGACGCAAACAAGCGACACTATGCGAGGGTGTGTCGCCCTGTTCCAGAGTCGTGCCCGTTTCCAAGCCGGCAGCTTGAAGAGCAGAGAGTGTGACTTTGCGTCGGCCGCCAAGAGTGAATTTCGCATCGCCCGCCCCGGTATATCGGTAAGTGTTGGCAGAGGGCGCAAGCTGCGCATTGCTGCGGTATAAGAGCGGCGCGGAAGATTCAATTCGATTCCCTGAAAATGTTGCAGGCAAGCCTTCAATGGTTGCATCGTTGATAAGGGCAGCGGCCGAACCAACAGCCGGATTCCAGAGGATGGTGTTATTTTCGATGCGCAGGCCGCGGAGTGCGCCGCCATTCCATGTGTACAGGTAGGCCGCGCCCTGCCTCACCGCAAGCCGCGGACTCAGGCCGTTATCGATGCACAGGTTGTCGCGAACCACGCTCTGGCTCGTCACGGAGCCGGAAGCAAAAACCGCGAAGCAATAGCCCTGGGTATCGTGAGCATAGTTGCGTTGCACAGTGTTGCGTGTATTGCCCCAATCGATGTCGAATGCGCCGCCGTCCACGGCGGGACTGTCAGTAAGAAAAGCCTCATTATCCTGCACAATACAATTCGTACAGGTCCATGTCCAGATTGCATTTGGCGTACCAATCTCCCCCGTGGGTTGCATTCCAATTTGCCACGCAGTGCTGGTTTCAATCAGTCCATCGGAGTCGCGAAATAGAACAATGCCATCGCCATATACATCCTGCACGCTGGAGTTTCGCACCGTGACATGGTTGTTGAGCGGCATATCCGGCGAAAACTTGAAGTTTCCTCCGCCAACGAGGATTCCCGCCCACTGATTTGTGTGCACTGCAATTACGCCATCGATCAGAATGTCATTGAAAACGACTTTGGAACTGCTCGGACCCACCACGACAAGTCCATTCTCCTTATCCTTCAAATCTCCGCCTCGTACATCGTGGACGTAGAGATTCTTGAGATAGATATGATGCAATGTTCCCACGCCTCCGCTTATGAAGACGCCATACCTGGAGGCGCCCGAGAGGTCAAGTGAGTCGATTTGCCAGTATTCCTGATTAAACAGGCCCAGTACCTGCCTGTCCTTTGCTGCGGCAATGAGGCGCGGGCGCGGTCCTTCTCCATAGGCGGTTAGGCGAATTGGGTTGTTCTTCGCGCCTGAGCCTCGAGGAGAGAATGTGCCATGGCAAACTGTTCCGCGAGCCAGCGCAAGCCGGTCGCCCGGAGCAAATTGATGGGACTGAGCTGCCGTAAGGCTATTCCACGGAGCAGCGCTCGAGCCATTTCCCACAATGCCAGCCGAACAATCTATATAGAACGAATGAACCGGGAAGGAAGACCCATCTTGCGCGGAAGAGTTGGCAAGCACGAGTAGAAAAAGAGCTAGGGCACAGGTTCCAGCTAGTGCAGGCTTGAACACTCCGGCCAGCTTGCACGAACGAAAGTCAACGAAGCAACGAATCATATCAAAAAACCTTCCCATATAGCGACAAGCGGATGAAACACCCAGCGATGCCTCAGCCTTCCCCAGACTTCCCGAGCGGATGTTGACCAACAATCCGGCGCTAAACACGTCGTTGAATGGGTCCGCTTATACACTTTCTTCCACAGTGCTTCAAGATCGCAAGCTTTGTCCGGCGGAAACTCAGAATTGCGCGGCCCGGAACCGCGGCAAGGTGAGGACCTGCGGGCCTGGCGAGAAAAGGCTTCCCAGAGAAATCGCGAGAACCTGTCCTTCGCTGCGACGAACTAATAGTAGATGGTTCACTCGCCGTGCGGCAAATTCGGGTTCAAGTTTGTGTTGCGTTAGCGGTCAAGCATAGTGATGCTGGTAATTATGTTTTGGGTCTAGACTTTGCGCTTCCGGGTTGATTGTTTTACGGCCAGGGGATGCGTGCGACGGCGGCTGGCTGGTTCAGCGGCTGGGAGCTGTAAGCTCCTCCAGCCTGTATCACAATTTTCCATATCCTGAACGGTTCACAAGTTACCAGTTGACAACGGAAGGAGGTATTCGTATGATTTCCTCGGTATCCAGTAAGCGTTTTCTTGGTTTCAAAATTCAACTGAAGGGCCAGTCCGCAATGACAAAAATTAGCTTTACCGCAAGCTTTAGAGCACTTGCGCTTATCCTTCTCACTTCATCTCTCCTTGCTGTCAACGCCTTTGGCCAGGCCACCACCGGCTCGATATCGGCCCGGGTTGTTGATCCCGCTGACAAGGTTGTTCAGGGAGCGCGCGTCCTTATCCGCGATCTGGACAAGGGCATTGTCACCGCGGCAACTACGAATGACATTGGCGAGTTCATCGAAACAGCATTGCCGCCGGGCCGCTACACCATAACTGTTGAATCGGATGGCTTTGCTACCGCCACTGTCCCGGAATTTGAGCTGAACATCGATCAGAAAGCTCGTTTCAACATTCCGCTGAAGGTCGGTGCTGTTTCTTCGAGTGTCGTTGTCTCTGAATCGTCCCCCATCCTGCAAATGCAGGGCGCTGAGACCGGCCAGGTTTTGAACAGCCGTGAGATCACGGACCTTCCCTTGCTGGGCCGCAGCTTTGTGGGCTTGATGAAACTGGCGCCGGGCGTGGGAGATGGCGGCGGTGGCAACAACGTAAATCTCTCGGTCAATGGGCAGCGTGAATTTTCAAACTCCATTCAGGTGAACGGCGTCGAAGTAACCGGCAACCGCAACAACGACACCAACGTCATTCCCAGCCCCGACGCGCTGCAGGAATTCAAGATGGTTACCTCGACCTACGCGCCTGAGTTCGGGCGTGCCTCGGGCGGCTCGGTATTGATCCAGACCAAGGCCGGCACGAACAACTTGCACGGCAGCGCATATTTCTTCGATCGTCCCACTGAAACTTCCGCAAACTCCGCACTCACCCCGGCTGGCTCGCCGCCATCGTTGAAGCAAAAGATATATGGCGTTACCATCGGCGGCCCCATCAAAAAAGACAAGGCATTCTTCTTTCTCGCCTACGAAGGCAACCGGCAGCAGCAGAGCTTCGACTACCTGGGGAACACTCCTCCCGTCAACCAGGTGGTCTATAAACCCAACGGCGATGTAGATCTCTCCGGGCTGACTGACCCCTACACCGGCAATCAGGTTCCGATCTTTGACCCGCTTTTTTTCAATGCGAATTACTATTCGGAGCAGTTTTATGGAAACATCATTCCGGCATACCGGGTCAGCCCTGGGGGAAAGAAGATACTACAAAATCTATTCCCCACTCCGGAGAACACCAGCTTCTTCACAAACTTTGACGTCCAGCAGCCTTACACCAACAACAGCAATGTTGCCAATTTGCGCACAGACTATACATTTTCGCAAAAGAACCGTATCTACCTCACCTACGACGCGGAGCAGGGCGATACGTCTACCGGCGACCCTTACGCAGGGCACATTTCCGTACTCAATGGCGGCAGCGGCGACAGCGGCGACCTGACCAGCTTTGAGAACAATGTGATCTCCATAAAATACGATCATGTATACTCGCCAACGCTGCTCAACGAAGTTGGCGTCAGCTACTTCCTGTCCATAGTTTCGCAAAACAGCCCGCTCGCCGGTTCCACGCTTGCGACCACCTGGGGCATTCAAAATGTCATTATTCCGGGATTCCCCTCCACAATTAACCTTCCGCAGATTCAGTTTCAGAGTGGACCGACTGTTGGAGGATCCACATACAAACCTCTCAACTTTCGCGACAAGAACATCAGCATTGTCGATGGGTTAACCTGGACACACAGTCAGCACAACGCAAAGTTTGGCTATGAGTTCCGGCGTCTCAATTCCCATCCTAACTTCTCGCTGTTCCCAACGCCTTATGAGTACATTGGCGGAGCGGGCGACGCGCAGACCAGCGCTCCAGACTACTATTTCTACGATCCGAATGCATACTACTACAACGGCGGCAGCGAAATTGCCGACCTGCTGCTTGGTTTGCCTTACGTCGTCGATCAGGGCCTGCAACTGACCACCGCAAGTACGCTTGCCCACGAGAGTACGCTTTATGCACAGGACTATTGGCAGGTCACACCTCGGCTGAACCTCACCTATGGAATCCGCTACGAGTATCAGCAGCCATATATTGAGACTCACAACAATCAGGCCGACTTTGACACCGATACGTTGCTGATTGATCTTGCGGGGCGGGGTCCATACTCGAAATCACTGGTCAACTCAAACAAGGTTGATTTGATGCCCCGCATCGGATTCAGCTATGAATTGAAACCAACCTGGGTGGTTCGCGGCGGCTTTGGCGTCTTCTATTCTCCTGAGAACGATGCCCGTGAGGACATTCTTACCAAGAACTATCCGTTCTTCACCCAGCAGCAGTTCGTGAATTACTTTGACTATGGTTACTATCAATTTATGCTTCCTTACGACCTCGATACGGGTGTCGCGCGCGCCACATCTGTCTCCGTTCCGGCCGGTTCAACCACAATCAATATGGCGAACGTCTCAGGCGGAAACACGCAGACCCTGTACTCGGAACCCAAGAAATTTCCCACTGCATACTCGCGCAACTATAACCTGACTCTGCAAAAACAACTAGGAAATGCCACTTCTGTTGAGGTTGGATATGTTGGGGCAAACACGCGAAACCTGTCGGACTCGGTGGGCAACTACAACGTCAACAACTACCTGTCCTCAAGTATCGGCAAGGTCGATGCTCTGCTACCAAGCGGCCTGAGCAACTACGACTCGCTGCAGGCTAAAATCAACCGCAGCTTCCACAGCGGTTACAGCCTTCTGGCCTCCTACACATACGCTCATGGACGGGATAATGGACCTGCTCCATTCGACCTTGGAAAGGGCGGCAACTATCCGCAGAATCCATTCAATCTTGCCGCCGAGTATGCTAACTCAGACACCGACCTGCGCCATCACTTTATTGCCAGCCAGATCATCGAGCTGCCTTTCGGACACGGAAAGCGCTACCTTGCGCATACCAATGCCCTGGGGCAGGCCATTCTTGGCGGCTGGCAGTTGAACAGCATCACCACGCTGCAAACCGGCAAGCCGTTCAATGTGGTCAGCAACGGCACTCAACCAAATTATCCTGGATTGCGGCCGAATCTTGTTGGAAGTACCTCGGTGGCGCACCGCACAACCGCAGAGTGGTTCAACACCAAAGCGTTCGTCGTTCCAACCGGACAGGCTGCGTCAGCAAACGCGGGTAACAACCCGATTCTGGGCAACTCCCCCCGCAACCCACTCTTTGGTCCTGGCTACACCAATGAGGATCTCTCGCTTTTCAAGGTTTTCTCACTGCCGCGACAGATGAAATTCCAGATACGCATTGAGTCCTTCAACACACTCAATATCGCGCATTACGATAACCCAGTCAGTAACATGTCTGTCGGCAAGCAATTCGGCCAAATCCTCGGCGGATATTACCCGCGCGTCATGCAGTTTGCCGGACGCTTCACGTTCTGACACAACCTATGATGAACAGGCAATTTAAATCTCAAGCGGCGCTGCCTCACATGCAGCGCCGCTCTTTTATGACTGGCGCTGCCGCGGCCGTCTGCTGTTATCCCGGCCTCGTTGCGCAGTCTGCTGCAACAAAGCCTGATCACGAAGAGCTTTCTTCGCTCTTGCGCAAGCTGCTGGTATCCGGCTCGCCGGAGCTTTACGAATTTGCCATAAAGGTATACGAAACCAGCGTGCTGGGCAAAGTTCGCGCGGCCGAGCCTCCCCTTGCGCATGCATGGATTGTGCCCGGAGGCGGCTATTACGCTCAGTGGCTTTGGGACACAATGTTTGTCGCCGACTTGCTCTCGCTTCTGCCGGGACAAAAAAAACTGCTCCGCGGAGTCTTCCAGAACTACTGGGATTTTCAAAAGCGATGGAATGCCGAGAAGCCGCAGTTCATGCACGGTATGGTGGCTAATTTCATAGCACCCTTCGATGCGCCGGGTTCGCGCGACGGCAAGCAGTGGCGCAGCTTCCCCGCATACTCGCAGGCGCCGCTTCTGGCCTGGGGCATGGAGCGGGTCTACCTTCGCAGCCAGGACAATGAGTTACTCTCCGCTGGCCTTGCTCCGCTGGAGAGCTTTCATGAGTGGTACTGGCGGGAGCGCGATGTTAAAGACCAAGGGCTTATCGGTGTTGGAGCATATAGTGGCGATCCGCAGCACGCTCGCTACGAGACTTATGACCGCGAAGTTGACCTGGATAACTTGAGGATGATCTCGCACCCTGGACGCGCCGGCGGCGCGGACAACGGCGCGTGGTACGGAGATATCGCAATTCCCGCCAACACTGCGTATCTGCTGCTCTCTGAGCAATCTTTATCGCGCATGGCCAGCCTCCTTGGCGATCACGCCATGGCCGCGCGTCGCCGTGCTCGTTATGACCGCGGAGCCGCCGCGATGCGCTGCCATATGTGGGATGAGCGCGCCGGATGCTTTCTCGCCCTGCGCACCGAGAACCTGGAGAAAATCCCGACTGCAACGGTCGGCGGCTTCATGCCTCTGGTGGCTCGCGTGCCGACCAAATCTCAGGCTGCGCGAATGGCCGCGGCGCTCGCCACTCCGGCATGGAAGACGCCCTTGCCGATTCCGACTGTCGCGCGCACGGATGCGCAGTTTGCGTCTGGCGACTTCTGGCGCGGCGACGTATGGCCTGCCCCGAATTTTCTGGTGGCAAGCGGACTGGCCACATACGGATACCACGATGCCGCAGCAGCTATTGCGAATGCCACTTTTGCGAATGCGTTGAAAGTTGGCATCTCTGAGCGCTACGACTCACTGAGTGGTGCGCCGCTGGGAGTAACCGGTCTGGGCATGTCGGCTTCCACGCTTACCATGGCACTGGATGGATTGACCAGCGGAGCCTACGCCATGTGTCTCCGCAGCCGATTTATTCAATCTGCATGACGAGGTTTGGGACAAGAAGAAAGGAAGTGTTATTGCCTTTCAGGAGCATGCCAGCTAACAACAGTTACCGCAAAGGGTTTCAGCTCGATCGTGCCATTTGCAATCTTGATGCCGCGGGCTGGACCATCTCCAGTTTCGTCATTTACCGCAATCGCACTTGCCTTTCCGGCATCGGGGAGAGCGATCTCAATAGTCCGATTCCGCTTGTTAACCAGCAGCAGTTTGTGACCGGAAGGCGTGACGAATGCTTGGGCCGCCACATCGGTGGCATCTGCGCCCCCAAGTGCCGTCTCCACCAGAGTGTCGCCAGGGTGGAAGGCGTCCTTGATCAGCTTCAGCACCCAGAAGCGCGCGTTGGGCAGGTTATTCGTCCAGTCCATCATGCTTACGCTTGGAAACTGGGTTGGATAACCAACTAGTTGCGACTCGCCTACGATATCGATCTGCAGGCGCGAAAGTTCGATGTAGAGATAGGCATAGAGCGATCCAGCAAGATTCCAGTACGCTGGTGAGATGGGCTGCTTGACCTGGCCGGGCTCTCCCGAACCAGCATCGTCGGCTGAAATTACGCCCAACTCATCGATATCGGTTTTGGTATTGGGAGATAGGCGTTTGCGAATGCTCTCAATGTATCTAACTGCGGTAAGGAATCCATCGGCCTGATCGAAAAATGTATATTGCCAGTCTTCGATTGTTTGCTGATGAGTAGGAACGGCATAGAAGTGATAAGAAATGTAGTCGATTGGAATACCCGGCTTGTGATTGGCGGGATCGAGAAAGTATTCGAAGTAGTGCGGATTACGCGAAGGCATGGCCAGAGCCATCCCCATGAATTTCGTCTCGGAACTCACGCCGCGAATGCCTTCAACAATGGCATCATAGCGCTGGGTGTATTGCTCAGGAGTGGTTGCGTGCTCATACTCCGGCTCATTCAACACCTCCCAAACCGGAAATTTGTAGTGGTAGCCCGAGTGATGAGAAACGCCGGCCTCGTCGACAAAGCCTCCGTTGACATACCAGCCGACCAGGCGGCCATAGTAGTCTCCCAACTCCTTTCCGGTTGGATCTCGCAACTCGGTTCCCTGCGTGTAATCCCATGTTGCTTGATTGGGATCCGCGGGATAAGAAACAGGTTTATCCGTCTTGAATATCCAGGCCGGTATGGTGCTGAAGTTGACCACCGTTGGATGGCCCTCCGTTGCGGCGAGAAAATCCCTGGTCATCGGATCAATCAGGCTGAAATCCCAGAATGTTTTTTGGGCCGTAGGAGGCTCCAACTCGGCAACTGCCAGACTGGGATAAGGCAGCCATGGCACATAGCGTACATGATCTGCTCCCAGATTTTTCAAAGCATCATAGGACGCCGCACTCAGCGCTTCGCCCGGGCGTAAAGGTGGATTCACCACGACCTGAAGCGTAGGAATCGATTTTGAAACCACCATCGCCTTTTCCCAATGAATGGTCAGCTGGGTGGCCTGCTGCGTGTAAAGCGGGATTGCTGTCACTGCGCAGGCCGAGCCAACGATGAATAGCCGTGCCAGACTTCGCACTTGCCGCCCGCGTTGATGCAGGTGCATTATGCCTTCCCCCATGAATCGATCACTCCGTGCGTCGAACTCTGCACAACTGCTGCATCTTTAATGATCGCTTCAACGCTGGCGCCGATGAAGCAGAAATACAAACGCCGATGCGACACCTGGCCCGGTCGCCGTTGAAGATTATCGAATCGCCGTTGATTTTCCACGCACGTGAGATTCAATTCTCTTGCGTTTCTGAAGATCGACCATAGCGCCTCTCGGGTACCCCGTAGATTCGCGCACCACCAGCCGAGTTTCGATAGGATAGCTGCGCCTTGGCTCCGGTGTCCCCTCCACTTGAGCCTTCAGCGCCATGACTGCGGCACGCGCCAGCTCAAAGCAAGACATCTGGATCGTTGTCAGGGGCGGAATCGTCATCTGCGTGATATGGATATTGTCAAAGCCGATGACCGACAGGTCGTCAGGGACACGCAGCCCAACACGGTATGCCTCATGCAGTACGCCAATGGCTGTCACGTCATTCGAGCACATGATTGCCGTAGGCAGCTTTACTCCGGTCAACAGTTTCTCCCCCGCCGCCATACCTCCTTCCATGGTGTGGTCTCCTTCAACAATACGGCTGGTATCGACCGAGATTCCGCACTCCTGCAAGGCGCGATGAAAGGCCGCCAGCCGCGAGTGTGCCGAGTGCAGCCGGAGCGGCCCGGAGACGAATGCGATATCCCGATGTCCCAGCGCTGCCAGATGCTGCACCGCCTGCCTGATTCCATGGTGGTAATCCACCCGCAGCAGACTGATATCGGGTCTCTCCGGCCCAATATCCACAAAGACCAGGGGCACCTTTCGCTCTGCCAACTGCTCGAGCAACGGCTCCTCAATGCCAAAGGTCATGATGGCCACTCCTTCGGCCTTGCGCTCAACCATGCGCCGAATACAGCGCTTCATTCGTTCGGGATCATAGTTAGTTGAGCCAATCAAAATTTCGTATCCTTGCTCAACCGCAACATCCTCAAATCCTTGAATCAACTCGGGAAAGAACGGGTTGGTAATTTCAGAGACGATGAGGCCAAGAAGCCGGGTTCGGCCTGAAACCAGCGCGCGAGCCTGAGTATTGGGAAAATAATCAAGTTCTTTGACCACTTTCCAAACCCGGCTCGCCATCTTGGGATTTACAGTGGGGACATGATTAATGGTTCGTGAAACAGTGGCAATGGAAACGTTGGCGAGACGCGCAACGGTATGAATATCCAGGTGAGATGGATTTTTGGTAGAACGGCGCTTCGCTTTTGGGTTGAGATCGGTCATGGCGCAATTGAGAATGCGTTTACAGAATACGCCAATCTAAGAGTACTTGACAGACATTGTGAACAAATTTATCTTCATCACAGGCTCTAGTAAAGGTTTACTTAACTCGTCTGACAATTAAGCAGATTCGGTTAAAGCGGGCTGGTGGTTGAATCAGTGCTTTGGGAAGGAGCTTCATACAATTGTTGAGCTTGCAAACTGAAGTCCTTGAAGCCAATCTTGAGATCGTTCGCCGCGGGCTGGTTTTGTACACCTTTGGCAACGCCAGCGGCATCGATCGGGAAACCGGGTTGGTGGCCATCAAGCCCAGCGGCGTTCCTTATGACCAGATGACCGCGGCGGAGATGGTTGTTTGCGACCTGAGCGGAAAAATCATCGAAGGCAAGTTGAAACCCTCGTCCGATCTCGACACTCATCTTGAGCTTTACCGGTCATTTCCGACCATCGGCGGCATAGTTCATACCCACTCCGAATTTGCTACAGCGTGGGCGCAGGCCGGCCGTTCCATCCCTGCCTTTGGCACAACCCACGCGGATTCCTTTCATGGCCCGGTGCCGGCGACTGAACCGCTGAGCGATGCCGAGATACAGGGCGAGTACGAGTTGAATACCGGCAAGGCGATTGTGCGCCGATTCAAGGACATTGACCCGATGGCAACGCCGGCTGTGCTGGTAGCCGGCCACGCGCCCTTCACCTGGGGCAAGACGCCGGCAGAAGCCGCGCACAACGCCGTGATTCTGGAGTATGTGGCGCGCATGGCATTTACCACAACTGTTCTGTGCCCGGATAGCGCGGGTGTTTCACAAGCGTTGCTGGACCGGCATTATTTCCGCAAGCACGGCGCAAGTGCAACCTACGGACAGAAATAAAATTGCGGACCGTCCAGGCAATCTGGCCTGCCGCCGCTTTCAACTCGCGATGAAAGAGCCGCCCAAAGGCGGTGTACGAGGCTCAAAACCGTGATAGCGAACTCCATCGGCAACCTGGCTGCATCGCCAACTCTCCTGGCGCTCGTTGTTGCTCCTCTGGCGCATCTGCGGACGCTGGACATTGCGGTCATCGCCATTTACTTCGCGATGGTGATCTGGATTGGCTTTTATCTCAAGGGGCGCTCCAACACCGGGGAAGAGTTCTTCATGGCCGGCAGGGAAATGACCGCGTGGATCGCCGGCTTGAGCTTTGTCTCTGCCAACCTCGGCTCGCTGGAGCTGATGGGCTGGGCCGGTTCCGCCTATCAATACGGCATTCTGGCCACCCACTGGTACTGGATCGGCGCCATTCCCGCGATGCTCTTTCTGGGCCTGGTGATGATGCCCTTCTACTACGTTTGCAAAACACACTCCGTCCCCGGCTACCTGGATCTGCGCTACGGCGGAGAGGCGCGCAGCGTAGCCGCCATCGCATTTGCCGCGGAGATGATTTTAATGAGCGGCGTGAATATGTTCGCCATGGCCGTGGTGATGAAGGTGGTGCTGGGTTGGGATATTACCTTCAGCATTCTGGTCAGCTCGATTGCGGTAGCGGTTTATGTCGGCCTCGGCGGGTTGCGCTCGGCCATCTTTAACGAGGTTCTGCAATTCGTGCTCATCTGGGGCGGCGCGCTGCTGGTGCCGATTTTGGGACTGATTCAAGCCGGCGGACCAGCCGGGCTGAAGGCCAAAATCATCACCAACATGCACTCCGACAGCTATTTTCACCTGTGGCGCGACACCGGCCACTTTGCCTCGAATCCCATGGGCGTGCACTGGACGGGCATCGTGCTGGGGCTGGGCTTCGTGATCAGCTTCGGTTACTGGACCACCGACTTCCTGGTTGTTCAGCGCGTGCTGGCGGCTCATAATTTGCGCGCCGCGCGCATGGCTCCAATCATCGGGTCGTTTTTCAAGATGGCGGTTCCATTCATCGTCATTCTGCCCGGTTTGCTGGGGCTGGTGCTGCTGCAGAATCCTGATGGCAGCCGCCGCCAGTTGGTGGGAGAAGATATCGTTGCCGCCTGCTCGGCTACAAATGGTTCGCTGGACAACCATGCTGCCTGTTCCGCCGCAATGGCCAAAACCAATCTGCCCGCATCAGAGCAGCAGAAGGTGCTCAGCGGAGCCCCTGACTCCGAGTTGCATACTTACAATCAGGCTTTGCCGCTGATGATGGTGCGCTATCTTGGCCCCGGCCTGCTCGGCCTGGGCATCACGGCTCTGATCGCCGGCTTCATGAGCGGCATGGCGGGCAACGTGAGCGCCTTCTCCACGGTGTGGACCTACGACATTTACAAACCGCTCATCAAGAAAAACGGTACCGACAGCCACTATGTGCTGGTAGGCCGATTATCCATCCTGACAGGCGTTATCGTCTCCATCGGCGCCGCGTACCTCGTGCAGCAGTTCCACGGCATCATGGATTACGTGCAGGCCTTGTTCAGTATCTTTGTCGCGCCGCTTTTGGCCACCATACTTTTTGGCATGTTTTGGAAGCGCGCCACCAGATTTGCGGGTTTTCTCGGACTGCTGCTCGGCATTATTTTTTCAGCCAGCCTGTTCATGTGGGTCAAGCTCAGCCCCGCGGCGCTGGCCAGCGTGGCGCTATCGCCCGACGCCAAGCCGATGGCCGAAAATGTCTTCCGCGCGCTGTGGGCATTTCTTTTTAGCGCCATCGTGATAATTGCCGTGAGCCTGTTGACCAGGCCCAGGCCGGTGGCGGAGTTGGACGGCCTGGTCTACGGCGCAACAGTTCTGCCCAAAGAAGAGCCGGTTCCGTTTTACAAAAACGTATGGCTATGGGCCGCGCTGGCGGTGTGCATCTTTGCCGCGCTCAACATTTTGTTCTGGTAAAAAGTAATTTTTCTCTATTAGCGGAGAAAGGAAAAGGGTTCAGACTTATGCATAGTTCCGGGATTCCCATCTGGTTCTTCATCGGTGTGCTGCTGCTGGTTTATGGGTTGATGATCCTCGGCTACGGCGTCTTCGAATTCGCCACGGGCTTCTATCCGCCGGCGGTGGAGTTGACCAGTCTGCACACGCCGATATGGTGGGGCTGTTTACTGGCAGTTCTGGGAGCTTTTTACGTCGCCAAGTTTCGTCCGGGGCGCGCCGGCAAGTAGGTACTGCGGAGCAATTTGATTGGGGCTGTGAAAACGATATTGAAAGGAGTGACTGATATGACTGCACAACGCAAGATTACCTTTGGCGTAGTGGTAGGCAACCGCGGGTTCTTCCCTGACCAATTGGCGAAGACCGGACGCGATGAAATTATCAAGGTGCTCGAGGCGGCAGGCGCAAAGGCAATCGTGCTCGGCCCCGAAGACTCCAAGCACGGAGCAGTGGAAACCTATGCGGAGGCGCAGCGTTGCGCGGAGCTTTTCAAAAAGCATGCCGATGAAATCGACGGCATTATCATCACGCTGCCCAACTTCGGCGAAGAGCGCGGCATTGTGGATGCGATTCGTCTCTCCGGCTTGAAGGTTCCGGTGCTGGTGCAGGCCACGCCCGACCGCTCCGACGCCATGACCATCGCTGTCCGCCGCGACAGTTTCTGCGGAAAGATGAGCTGCTGCAATAACCTGATGCAGTACAAGATTCCCTACTCTCTGACCGCGCTGCATACTGAGAGCCTTGCCTCGCCGGAGTTTGCCGCCGACCTGGAATGGTTCACCGCCGTTTGCCGCATCGTCAAGGGATTGAAGAACCTGCGCATCGGCGCCATTGGCGCGCGTCCCGCCGCCTTCAATACGGTTCGTTACTCGGAACGCCTCTACGAGAGCAGCGGCATCTCCATCGAGCCGATCGATCTCTCGGAAATCTTCGGCCGCATCGCCAAGATGAAGGACAACGACGATGCCGCGCAAGCCAAGCTGGCAGCCATCAAGAGCTACGTTGCCACAGGCAAGGTTCCCGCCGAGGCTCTGCTCAAGATGGCCAAGCTGGGCGCAGTCATCGACACGTGGATGAAGCAGGCCAACGTCAGCGTGACCGCGGTGCAGTGCTGGACCTCGTTTGAGGAGTTCTTCGGCGTGGTGCCTTGCACCATCATGAGCATGATGAGCAACGATCTGATTCCATCGGCCTGCGAGGTGGATGTCCCCGGCGTTCTTGGAATGTATATGATGACGCTGGCCAGCGGCACGCCCTCCGCGCTGCTGGACTGGAACAACAATTACGGCAGCGATCCGAACAAGTGCGTCTGCTTTCACTGTTCCAATCTGCCCAGGCACTTCTTCGCGCAGGCCCCGACCATGGACTACCAGTCAATCATTGCCGGCACAGTCGGCATTGAGAACACCTTCGGCACCTGCGTGGGCCGCGTGAAGGCTGGCGTGATGAGCTACGCGCGCTACTCCACGGACGATAATCATGGCATCATCCGCGGTTATACCGGCACTGGCAAATTTACAAACGACCCGCTGGAAACATTCGGCGGCGCCGGCGTTGCCGAGATTCCGCAATTGCAGAAACTGCTCCGGTACATTTGCCGCGAGGGCTTTGAGCATCACGTGGCCGCCAACTTCAGCGATGTCTCCGGTGCTGTCCACGAAGCCACCACGCGCTATATGGGCTGGGAATCGTACTTCCACGGGCAACAGCAAGACTAGGAGCCGATAAGTGACGATTGTTGCAGGAGTGGATTTTGGAACCCTCAGTGTTCGCGTGTCAATCTTCGACAGCGAGCGCGGACGGCTGGGCGCGGCGGTGGCTGAATATCCGCTGCATCGCCGGCGTGAAGATCCGGATTACGCAACGCAGGCACACGCTGACCATATGCGCGCGCTGGCTTCCGCCACTCGCTCGGCAGTAAAAGAAGCCGCCATTGACGCCTCGCAGATCGCGGCCATCGCGCTGGATACCACCGGCTCCAGCGTCGTCCCGGTGGACAAGCAGATGCAGCCGCTCGACGACTACTACCTGTGGTGCGATCATCGCGCCAAATCCGAAGCACAGGAAATTACCGAGCTTGCGCATCGCGAAGGCCTGGAGGCCATCAACTGGTGCGGCGGCGTCTATTCGCATGAGTGGGGCTTCGCCAAGCTGCTGCATTGGCTCCGGCACAATCCCGGCAAGCGCGATCAATTTGCCTCCGCATTTGAACACTGCGACATGGTCGCCGCTACCCTCTGCGGCATCACGGACCCCAAGCTGGCCAAACGCAGCGTCTGCGCCATGGGTCACAAATGGATGTGGAATTCCAAATGGGACGGCCTGCCTCCGCAATCGTTTCTCTCCAAACTGGACCCGCTCCTGGACGGCGTTCGCGAAAAGCTCGCAGGCGACTACCTCACCTCCGATCATCTCGCCGGGCATCTTTCGCAACATTGGGCAGAGCAACTCGGATTGAAGGCCGGCATTCCCATTCCCGTCGGCGCATTCGACGCGCACTGGGACGCAATCGGCGCTGGCTGCCGCGAGGGCGATGTCGTCAATGTCGTCGGCACCTCCACCTGCATCATCGCCATGAGCCGGAAGACGGCGCTGATCCCCGGCGTTTGCGGCGTTGTGCCCGGCAGCGTGCATCCGCAGTTTACGGGTATTGAAGCTGGTCTCTCCGCAACTGGCGACATCTTTGAAGCCATCGCCCGCCGCGCCGGTGTGAAGGTTTCCGAGCTGTCCAAAGGATTGGAGGCCTATCGCCCCGGACAGACCGGCCTGCTGCGCCTGAGCTGGGATAACGGCGATCGCACGGTGCTCGTCAACCCCGAACTGGGCGGAGTCACGCTGGGCTGGAACCTGGTGCATACCGCGCAGGACGAACTCTTCGCGGCCATCGAGGGAACGGCATTTCACACTCGCATCATTCTCGAGCGCATGGCCGAGTATGGCGTGCCTGTTGACCGCGTCATCAACGCCGGCGGCATTCCGCAGAATAATGCTGTCTTGAATCAGGTGTACGCCGACGTGCTGGGAAAGCCGGTGCTGGTTCCAGCCGGTGTGCCAACCAGCCTGGGTTCAGCCATCTTTGCCCTGCTCGCGGCTGAAGCTGTTCCAGATATCGAAGCCGCTCAATCAAAGCTCTGCCTGCAATACGCGGTAATCTCGCCTCGTCCGCAGGCGACAGCAATTTATGAGAAGCTGTTCATGTTGTACCGCAAGGCATACTTTGCGCTGGGCGTGAACCCGGCAGAAGCTGCGCAACTGGGTGACATCCTGCCCGAGCTGCGCAAAATTGCCAGGGAGGCAGCAGGCAGTTGACTATCTTTCGTACGGCCGAATTCCTGAGATACTCTGTCTTTGAGGAGTTACCATGCACCTCCGCTCGTTTCGTTTTTCCTCACTTAGCCTGACAATCACTCTGGTGCTCATCATGACTTCTTCCATGCAATCTGCCTCTCAGTCTTCCGCCCCAAACAAGCCGCTGCTCATCGGCGGCCAGCCCGTTGTGACGTTAACCCGCGCAAAGACCGGCGACGGCAGCAAGCCGGAGTTTCTCTCCGCCACTGTGCTGCCAGGTCGCGGCATGAATCTCTTCCAGATCACGGCATATGTGCCCGGCAAGGGAGAGATTCCTCTTCTCTACTCGCCGTCTCTCGAAGAGGCCGCAGCGGTTCTCGGCGGTCCCGGCGATTCGTACGGCACAAAGGCTTTTACCTTCGGCGGAGCTTTTTTGGCGCCCTTTGCCAATCGCATTATCGGGCCGCTTTCCAACGGCAACAAAACGGTGTCTTTCAATTGGCAAGGAAACCCCTTGACACTCGACGCAAACTGGAAGGGCAAAAAGCCCGAGGCCGTTCCGCACGCTATTCACGGACTTATTCTGGCTTCCAAAACGGACAATGTGAAAGAGACTGTCTCAGGCGACACCAGGACTGTGAGCGGCGTGATTCACAACAGCAATTTGAGCCAACCCTGGTTCTCCAAAACCGACGTGAGCATTTCCATCTCGCTCAGCGGAGATGCAGTTGTAGCAACAGTCGAAGCAAAGAATGTGGGTGACAAGCCGGAGCCCGTGGGCATCGCCTGGCATCCGTATTTCAATTTGCCCAGCGGCGACCGCGCACAAGCCCGCCTGCATCTTTCCGGCGACCAGCGCGCCGAAGTCAATAACTACGATGATGTTTTCCCCACCGGAAAGTTGCTGCCGTCCGAGGGCACTCCCTACGACTTCACCGCCAAGGAAGGCAAGCCGCTCGGCGATTTGTTCCTGGACGACAACTGGACGAATCTGAATAAAACGCCGGACGGAACTTCTTTCTCGGAGATTATCGATCCCGCCGCAAAGTATGGCCTGCGCATTGTGGCCCTCAGCCGCCATGTAAATACCGTGCAGGTCTATGCGCCGCTCGATAAGAAATTCATTGCTCTCGAGCCTCAGTTCAACTACAACGATCCATTCGGAAAAGAGTGGGGCAACCGCGACACAGGAATGGTTACGCTGCTGCCCGGCCACTCCGTCACGTGGAAAGTTAAGCTCGATTTATTCATTCCCTAAAACCAAGAGCAGCGGCGCAGAGCGACCTGCTCAGTAGATTTTGAATTGCGGTAGAATGCTTTTCTATAACGATATTGAAAGGCCATGCAGATCAGAAAAGCAACGATAACTTGTATAGAGAAGAGCAAGCATTCCAGGTCCCGGAAATACAGTCCAAACGATCCTATTACCGGTCAGAAATTGGCCCATCTAAAAAGCAGAATTCACCGCTTTGGTCATGTTTATATGTACTACAGGA
>Ga0316217_10002155_pt1 | contig 24205 bp, 26 predicted proteins | sample 1anoAmetaG_FD_203633 | JGI IMG/M metagenome (GOLD analysis project Ga0316217, IMG submission 203633) | Freshwater microbial communities from Trout Bog Lake, Wisconsin, USA - 1anoA | ecosystem: Environmental > Aquatic > Freshwater > Lake > Hypolimnion/Profundal zone | place: USA: Wisconsin...
TCGATTCCGGTGCTCCGGTTCGAACCGGGCCCCGCTCTCAGCATTGTAACTGGCCGGGACGGTTCATGGCGGCAGCCCCTGCCGCAGAATCTTCCCATCCCTTGGACCGAGCCCCGCATCAAAATCTTCATATCTGCCGCAAATTGCTGAAAATAAAAGCTCTATCCGGCTCGTTCCACGTGGTAATAAAACGGCGGTCCCTGCTCCTGCGCAAGCGTGCGCACCGTGCGCAAAAACGCCTTGGCGGCGTAGGAGAGTGTGCCCTGCCGCCGGTGCACCAGCCGCAGCACGCGCTTGAACTCCAGCTCGTCCACAGGCACACGCACCAGGTCTCCGTTCTCCAGCTCCCGGGCCACCGTCAGGTGGGGAACCAGCGCCACTCCGTTGCCCAGCGCCACAAACCGCTTGATGGCCTCGATGGTGGGCAGCTCGATGCCCATGTTCAAAGGCGTCCGGTAGCGCTGGAACGCCTCGATCACCTTGCGACGCAGCGGAGAGGCTACATTGTGCGCGATGAAATTCTGCTCTCCCAGCTGGTTGATTGAGACGTGCGCCGCCCCGGCCAGCGGATGGCTGGGGCTCACAATAAAAGCCAGACTGTCGGCATACACGGCAATGGTGCGGAACTGCTCCGGGTCCGGCCGGAACGAGACCACTCCCAGCTCAAAGGTGCGCAGGTTCAACTCTTCGGGAATATGCGAAGCCAACATGCGGTGTACCGCCACGTTCACGTGCGGAAACTCCCGCCGGAAGCGGTCGATGGCCGGCAGCAGGTACATGCAGGTGTACTCGTTGGCCGCCAGTTGCAGCCGCCCGCGCTCCAGGCTCTTCAACTCGTCCAGCGCGCTCGCAGCCTCCCGCCGCAGGGCCAGCAGCCGCAGCGCATAGTCGCGCAACAGCTGCCCCGCCGCGGTCAGTGAGCCGTCCCGCGACGCGCGGTCAAAGAGCGTTTCGCCCACTGAGGCTTCCAGTTTGCGGATCACCTGGCTCACCGCCGGCTGCGTCCGGTGCAGCCGCACCGCCGCGCGCGAGAAGCTCCGCTCCTCGGCCACCGCCAGAAAGGTCTCAAGCTGGTTCAGTTCCATATCAGATCTCAGTTGTCAGTGGTCGGTTTTCAGTTGTCCATAAACGGCAGGGCGTCCAGGATTCGTCAATCATGCCCGGGATTTGACGATTACCGGCGGCGCACCGCAATCCTGCTGACAACTGACCACTGAGAACTGACTACTGCAGTATAAGCAATTCTAATCGCTTCCCCAAAAAGAATAACTTTGCCTTATACCGCTCGCATGGGAGACACTGAAATGGTTGACAATAGGATGTACTGGCAGGCGAGCACATGATCTCAAATCACATCGTCTTCTTCGATACCACCCTGCGCGACGGCGAGCAGTCTCCCGGCTGCTCCATGACCACGCAGGAAAAGCTGACCATGGCCCATGCCCTGGAAGACCTGGGAGTGGACATCATCGAGGCCGGCTTTGCCATGGCCTCGGAGGGTGATTTTGCGGCCATTGCCACCATCACCCAGGCCGTCCACAAGCCGCGCATCGCTTCGCTGGCCCGCGCCAAAAAAGAAGATATCGAGATGGCTGCGCGCGCCGTCCAGTTTGCCGACCGCGCCCGCATCCACGTGTTCCTGGCTTCCAGCGACCTGCATCTGGAATACAAGCTCAAGATCAGCCGCCAGCAGGCCCTGGATCTCACCGGCGAATCGGTACGCCTGGCCCGCTCCCTGGTGGACGACGTCGAGTTTTCTCCGGAAGACGCCACCCGCTCCGATCGGGATTTTCTGGTCGAAATGGTCCGCGTGGCCGTCGAGGCCGGCGCCACCACCATCAACATGCCTGACACCGTGGGCTACTCCACTCCTGAAGAGTACGGCCGCATGTTTGCCGAGGTCCGCGAGCGCATTCCGGTCATCGACGAGCAGGGCATCATCCTCTCCTCGCACTGTCACAACGACCTGGGCCTGGCCGTGGCCAACACCCTGGCCGCCATCCAGAACGGCGCACGCCAGGCCGAGTGCACTATCAACGGCATCGGCGAGCGCGCCGGCAACGCGGCACTTGAAGAGATCGCCGCCGCCCTCTATGTCCGCGGCGACCGCTACGGCGTCAGCTCCAGCATCAAGCTTGAAAATCTCTATCCCACCAGCCAGGTGCTGGGCCAGATCATCACCTTCCGCCCCTCGCCCAACAAGGCCATCGTCGGCGACAACGCCTTTGCCCATGAGTCGGGCATTCATCAGCACGGCATGTTGGCCAACCCGCTCTGCTACGAGATCATGACGCCCGCCCTGGTGGGCGTGGCCAAGACGCACCTGGTGCTGGGCAAGCACTCCGGCCGCGCCGCGTTGCGGCACCGGCTCGAGCAGCTCGGCTTCACCCTCACCCGCGATGAGTTGCAGCACATCTACTACCGCTTCGTCGCCCTGGCCGACCGCAAAAAGAACATCTACGACCAGGACCTGATCGGCATTGTGCCCGACCAGATTCGCGAAGCGCGCCGCGAGCCCGTCTCTGAACTCGATTGAGCAGACGCGGGCGCGTATGAGCCCATGGCCAAACTTCTCCCGCATCCGCTGCTGGCGGATGCCAAACTGGAACTGACTGCTGATCACTGACAACTGATCACTGACAACTGGAAAAGAGCAAGCATGAAGCTGAAGATTCTAGTCACGGCCGGCGACGGCATCGGTCCTGAAGTTACCAATGAAGCGGTCTCCGTCCTCAAAGAGGTCGCAGCCATCGGCGGCCATCAGTTTACTTTTTCCGAGCGCCGCATCGGCGGCGTGGCCATCGTCAAGGACGGCACGCCGCTGCCCGCCGACACCCTTGCCGAGGCACTCGACTCCGATGCCGTGCTGCTGGGCGCGGTCGGCGGCAACGAGTTCAATTCGCTGGCTCCCGACAAGCGTCCCGAGGCCGGCCTGCTCGGCATTCGCTCCGCGCTCGGCGGCTTCGCCAATCTGCGTCCCGCCTTCGCCTTCAAGGAGCTTGCGGTCAACAGCCCGCTGCGGCCTGAAGTCATCGACGGCGCCGACATTCTCTTCGTCCGCGAACTGCTCGGCGGCCTGTATTTCGGCCAGCCCCGCGAGTGGGACCGCGCCAAGGGCGAAGCCTGGAACACCATGCGCTACACCAAGGGCGAAGTGGTCCGCGTGGCCCGCATCGCCTTTGAACTGGCCCGCAAGCGCAACAAAAAAGTTACCAGCGTGGACAAGGCCAACGTGCTTGAGGTTTCGCAGTTGTGGCGCGCCACGGTGATTGAAGTCGCCGCCGATTTCCCCGATGTGTCTCTCGAACATCAGTATGTCGACGCCATGTCCATGCACCTGATGAACCGGCCGCGCGACTTCGACGTGGTGGTGACTGAAAATCTCTTCGGCGACATTCTCTCCGACGAAGCCGGCGTGATCACCGGCTCGCTGGGCATGTTGCCTTCGGCCACCATCGGCGGCAAGGTCAATCTCTACGAGCCCATCCACGGCTCCGCGCCCGACATCGCCGGCAAGGGCCTGGCCAATCCCTTCGGCGCCATTCTGACCGGAGCGCTGATTCTGCGCCACTCCGCGGGATTGGAAGCCGAGGCCCTGGCCATTGAAACCGCGGTGCGCAGAGTCCTTGAACAGGGCTTCCGCACGCCCGACCTGGCGCGCGCCAATCCAGAGGGTTTCCCCGTGCTTTCCACCACGGAAGTAGGCGTAAAAGTCCGCGAGAACGTGAAAGCCTTGCTGGTCAACGCATAAGCAATAGTTTTGTTAAGGCACGGCTGGTAGGTCAGGGCTTTAGCCCCGACATAAAACGAGCAAATAACAACCGGGGGCTTTCGCCCCTGAGGGATGTGGTGAATTAATCCATGAGCACCGAACCAAAAACGCTATTTGAAAAGGTCTGGCAGCAGCACGTTGTGGTCGAGCCCAAGGGCGAGCCCACTGTGCTTTACATCGACCTGCAACTGCTGCACGAGGTCACCTCGCCGCAGGCATTTGAGGGCCTGCGCATTGCCGGCCGCAAGGTGCGCCGCCCTGAGCGCAACATCGCCACAGTGGATCACAATGTGCCCACCACGCTTGCCGGCCGCCTCAACATCGTGGACCAGATTGCGGCCACGCAGATTGCCACGCTGCGCAAGAACTGCGCCGACTTCGGCGTCGAGCTCTACGACGTGGACTCGCGCGATCAGGGCATCGTGCACGTCATCGGTCCCGAGTTGGGACTGACCAAGCCGGGCATGACCATCGTCTGCGGCGACTCGCACACCAGCACTCACGGCGCATTCGGGGCGCTTGCGTTTGGCATCGGCACCAGCGAAGTGGAGCACGTGCTGGCCACGCAGACCCTGCCGCAGTCCAAGCCGCAAACCTTCCGCATCTCCGTTGAGGGCGAGCTGCCGCGCGGCGTCACCGCGAAAGACATCATCCTGGCCATCATCGGCAAAATCGGCACCGACGGCGCTACCGGCTGCGTGGTGGAATACGCCGGCTCGGCCATTCGCGCGCTTTCGATGGAAGGCCGCATGACGGTTTGCAACATGAGCATCGAGGCCGGCGCCCGCGCGGGCATGATCGCTCCCGATGAAAAAACTTTTGCTTACCTCAAGGGCCGCCGCTTCTCGCCGCAAGGCGCGGCGTGGGACGAGGCTGTCCGCGAGTGGAGCAAGCTGCCCACCGATGCCGGCGCCAAGTTCGACCGCGAACTCGTCATCGACGCCGCCACGCTGGTTCCGTATGTCAGTTGGGGCACCAGTCCCGGCATGGTCGCGCCCATCACCTCCTCGGTGCCCGACCCCGCCTCCGCGCCCAACGAGCAGGAGCGCAAGGGCCTGGAACGCGCGCTGGAATACATGAATCTCAAGGCCGGCATGCCGCTTGAAGAGGTCCTGATCGACCGCGTCTTTATTGGCTCGTGCACCAATGGCCGGCTTGAAGATCTGCGCGCCGCCGCCCGCATCGCCGCGGGTTACAAAGTCTCCACGCACGTCAGCGCCATGGTGGTTCCCGGTTCGCAGGCCGTCAAGGCGCAGGCCGAGGCGGAAGGCCTGGACCGCGTCTTCCGCGAGGCCGGGTTTGACTGGCGCGAGCCCGGCTGTTCCATGTGCCTGGGCATGAATCCCGACATTCTTTCGCCGGGCGAGCGCTGCGCCTCTACCAGCAACCGCAACTTTGAAGGCCGCCAGGGCCGCGGCGGACGCACGCATTTGGTCTCGCCGGAGATGGCCGCCGCTGCCGCCATTGCCGGACACTTTGTCGACATCCGCAACTGGGCCGTACGCGAGCCCGCACTGCACTCCGCATCCAAAGGGGGAAAAGCCTGATGCAGCCCTTTCGCACACTCACCGCGCTGGCCGCGCCGCTGGACCGCACCAACGTCGATACCGACCAGATCATTCCCAAGCAGTTCCTCAAGCGCATCGAGCGCACCGGCTACGGCGACTTTCTTTTCTTCGACTGGCGGCGCACGCCCTCGGGCGAGCCGAATCCGGATTTCGAGTTGAACGACCCGCGTTACCAGGGCGCGCAAATTCTCATCGCCGGCAAAAATTTTGCCTGCGGCTCCAGCCGCGAGCACGCCGCCTGGGCGCTCAGCGATTACGGTTTCCGCGCGGTCATCGCGCCCACCTTTGCTGACATCTTCTTCTCCAACGCCGGCAAGAACGGTATCGTTCTCGTCCGTCTCGGCGAGGAGCAGGTGGCGCAACTGCTGCACAACGCCAAGACCATTCCCAACTACCGGCTCACCGTTTCGCTTGAAGCGCAGACCGTGACCGACAGCCACGGCTTCCACGCCACCTTCGAGGTGGATCCCTTCCGCAAGTTCTGCCTGCTGGAGGGCCTGGACGACATCGGCCTCACCCTGCGCCATGAAGCCGCGCTCGACACATTTGAAGCCGGCCACGACAAAGCCGCATGGCTGAAAGCGAAGTAGCAACTAGGCAGGCGGAGAACCCTGATCTCTGAACCCTGATCTCTACTTAAGGAGTTACTTATGGGAAACAACGCAAACACGCAAGCAGCGAACGACCACCTCACCACGCCCACCCGCCTCACCGGCGCTGAGATCGTGTGGGCCACGCTGGTAGGCGAGGGCGTCACGCAGGTCTTCGGCTATCCCGGCGGGGCCATTCTCCCCGTCTACGACGCGCTGCGCAAGTTTCCCATTCACCACACCCTGGTGCGCCACGAGCAGGGCGCCTCGCACATGGCCGACGGCTACTCGCGCGCCTCCGGCAAGGTGGGCGTCGCCATCGCCACCAGCGGGCCCGGCGCAACCAACCTGGTCACCGGCATCGCCACCGCCATGCTCGACTCCATTCCCATTGTCTGCATCACCGGCAACGTCTCCAGCAAGGTGCTGGGCACCGACGCCTTTCAGGAAGTGGACATTACCGGCATCACTCTGCCTGTCACCAAGCACAACTTCCTCATCAATCGCGCTGAGGATATTGCGCCCGCCATCCGCTACGCCTTTCAGATAGCCAAGTCGGCGCGCCCCGGCCCGGTGCTCGTTGACATCACCAAAGACGCGCAGCAGGCCACGGCGATCTTCGACTTTGAAGCCGCCAAGCCGCGCCCGGTGCGCGTGCACCCCATGCGGAAGGTGGAAGACGCCGGGCTTGCGCAAGCCGCCGAACTTATCCGCGCCGCCAAGCGCCCGGTTATTCTGGGCGGCCACGGCATCATCGAATCCGGCGCCATGGAGCAGGTGCGCACCCTGGCCGAACGCACCCAGATTCCCGTCGCCCTCACGCTTCTCGGCCTCGGCGCCTTCCCGGCCTCGCACCCGCTCAACCTGGGCATGATGGGCATGCACGGCGAGTCGTGGGTCAACCACGCCATCCAGGACGCCGACCTGCTGATCGCCTGCGGCATGAGGTTTGACGACCGCGTGACCGGAACCACGGCCACCTACGCCACCAAGGCAAAGAAGATTCACATCGAGGTCGATCCCTCCGAGATCAACAAGAACATCAAGGTGGATGTGGCCTTGACCGGCGACCTGCGCGAGGTTCTCGAACAGTTGCTGCCGCGCATCTCCAGCCGCGACAGTTCCGCCTGGCTCAAGACCATCGACGACATCAAGGGCGACTCCGCGGTGCGCGACATCAAGAACCTGCCCGACCTGGGCCACCTCTACGCCGCCCACGTCATTCACGACATCTGGCGCATCACCGGCGGCAACGCCATCGTGGTCACCGACGTGGGCCAGCACCAGATGTGGGAGGCGCAGTACTACCACCACGAGCAGCCGCGCTCGCTCATCACCTCCGGCGGTCTCGGCACCATGGGCTTTGCCCTGCCCGCGGCCATCGGCGCAAAATTTGCCTGCCCTGAAAAAGAAGTCTGGGTCGTGGTCGGCGACGGCGGTTTCCAGATGACCGCATCCGAACTGTCCACCATCGTGCAGGAGGGCATCAAGATCAACATCGCCGTCATCAACAACGGCTACCTCGGCATGGTGCGCCAGTGGCAGGAGTTTTTCTACGACCGCAACTACGAAGCCACGCCGATGGTCTCGCCCGACTTTGTGAAACTGGCCGACGCGCACGGCATTGCCGGCCTCACCGTCCGCACCCGTGCCGAAGTAGCCGGCGCAGTTGCCGAAGCGCGCTCCGCTCCGGGCACATTCCTGCTCAACTTCATGGTGGAAAAGGAAGAGTCCGTCTACCCGATGATTCCCGTCGGCTCCGCACTGCACGAAATGATCCGCCGCCCCGGCAAGGACCCGCTGGAAGAGTCGCCGGAAGACAAGTAGTACGACAGAGATCAGAGATCAAGGGTCAGAGATCAGAGTTCGGTTTATTGGAGCAGAAAGAATCTCCATGGCAAATTCATTTCGGGATTTAGTGGTTTGGCAAAGAGCGATGCAATTGACAGTTGCCGTCTATCGTTTGACGCAGGAGTTTCCTCGCGATGAAATGTATGGATTATCCAGCCAAATCAGGCGTTCGGCTGTTTCGGTGCCAAGTAACATCGCTGAAGGCCATGGAAGGCTGAACACCGCTGAATATCGGCAGTTTCTCGGCATAGCTCGCGGTTCAAATTTCGAGATGCAGACGTAACTTGAAATTGCTCGCGCACTTGAAATAGGGAATCGCAAGTCGCTCGATGAAGCAGAAGGTTTATCGCACGAAGTAGGAAAGATGATTTACGCGACGCTCGAATCGATCAAGCGTTAGGGTCAAGGCAATTGATCTCTGATCCCTGATCTCTGATCTCTGATCTCTGATCTCTGAAAGGCATTTATGCTGCACACATTCGTTGCTTACGTTGAAGATTTGCCGGGCGTGCTCACGCGCGTGGCTTCGTTGTTCCGCCGCCTCAACATCAACATCAACTCGCTCACCGTGGGGCGCAGCGAGCGCGTGGGCCTGTCGCGCCTGACGCTGGTCTGCGAGGCCTCCGCCGAGGCCGGCAACCGCATCCGCGCCAGCCTGTATAAACTAGAAAATGTTGTCAATGTGGACGACATTGCCCAGGCTCCGGCCGTCACCCGCGAACTGGCGCTCATCAAGGTGGCCGCACCGCCCGGCGACCGCTCTTACATCTTCGAGCTGGTCGAGGTCTTTCGCGCCCGCATCGTTGACCTGGCGCCGGAGTCGCTGATGATTGAAATCACCGGCGTCGAAAGCAAGATTGAAGGGCTCATCCAGATGCTCAATGAGACCGAAGGACGGGTGCTGGAGATTTGCCGCAGCGGCAAGCTGACCATGCGCCGCGGACACCACACCAGCCGTGTGCTCAAGGCCATGGACACCGGTCCGGACGAGCCGCTCACGGCAGACGGCCAGCTTCTGGAAATTGCCGCGGACGGCGCGCCCGTCGAGCCCGAATAACGCACGCGCACAGGACCGCGCACGTGCGGCGGATTTGCAAGGGACGGGTTCCACTCCGTCCGGAACCAGAAGCAGAAACCGGGGCCTCAGCCCCGCAGGTTCAGCTTCAACGGAATTGCGGCCTGGTTCACTCCAGGCCGATTTGACACAAACATCAACCCCGCAAGCAAAGGAAGAACCGAGAAAATCATGGCGAAGACTTATTACGATCACGATGCCGACCTCTCTCTCATCCAGGCCAAGAAGGTAGCCATCATCGGCTACGGCTCCCAGGGGCATGCCCATGCTCTCAACCTCAAGGATTCAGGGGTCCAGGTAAAAGTAGGTCTGGCGCCCAACTCCAAGTCCATTGCCAAGGCGCAGAAGGCCGGCCTTGAAGTGACCACCGTGGCCGAGGCCACCAAGTGGGCAGACGTGGTAATGGTTCTGGTTCCCGATCAGACCGCGGCCAAGCTGTATGCCGAGGAGATCGGCCCCAACCTCACCGCCGGCAAGCTGCTCATGTTTGCGCACGGCTTCAATATTCACTACAAGACCATTGTTCCGCCCGCGGGCATTGACGTAGGCATGGCCGCTCCCAAGTCTCCCGGCCACCGCGTCCGCGAGGTCTTCACCGAGGGCGGCGGCGTGCCCTGCCTCATCGCCGTCCACCAGGACGCCACCGGCAACGCCCACGCGCTTTGCCTCAGCTACCTCAAGGGCATCGGCGGCACCCGCGCCGGAGTGCTCGAGACCACCTTCAAGGAAGAGACCGAGACCGATCTGTTCGGCGAGCAGGCCGTGCTTTGCGGCGGCGTCAGCGCGCTCATCAAGGCCGGCTTTGAAACCCTGGTCGAGGCCGGCTATCAGCCGGAGAGCGCCTACTTCGAGGTGCTGCACGAGCTCAAGCTGATCGTCGATCTCATCTATCGCGGCGGCCTGGCGTACATGCGTTACTCCATCTCCGATACCGCGGAGTGGGGCGACTACGTTTCGGGCCCGCGCGTCATCAACGCCGAGAGCCGCAAGGCCATGAAGCAGATCCTCACTGAAATCCAGGACGGCAGCTTCGCCAAGCGCTTCCTCGCCGACCAGAACTCCGGCCGCAAGGAGTTTCTGGCCTTCCGCGAAGCCGAAGCCAAGCACCCGGTCGAAGTGGTCGGCAAGCAACTCCGCGCCGCCATGCCCTTCCTCGATCCGGTCACCGTCGAAGAAGTCGCCAAGAACCGGTAGCTGTTTCTGCACTCAACACGTACGGCCCTGCAAGACTATCCCTTGCAGGGCCGTATCTTTCTCCGCACAACTGAATCATGCTCATACCGATGAGCGAATTCCTGAATTTCTCACGCTTTGAACGGTCATCATCTATGAAAGAAGTACCTACCCAGCACGCCTCTGTCCGCGTTCCGCCTCCAGCCTCTCCGCCAAAAATACTTTGAGCAACGACTGGTATGGCACATCGCGTTTGTTAGCCAGAATCTTCAGGTCCTCGATCATCGCTACCGGCAAGCGCACTGAGATTGTCCTGAGCGACGGCTTCAGGTTGGGAAACTTCGCGCGCTTGGCTTGAGACCAATCCACAAACCCGGTCGAGTCCGCCCCTTCGCCCTTCGAGGACCAGAACTCAAACTCCTCGGCTTCGCTCTTGAACTCAGGAATCTCTTTTTTCATGGCGTTGGTACTCCTCATTTTCTCTGCGGCTCATGTCGCGCACTGAAATAACCCGTATCTTTGTGCCCCTGATGGCAAACGCAACAAATAGCTTGCGCTCATGCGACGTCTTCCCCAAAGCCATATTTCGTTTCTCTCGCTTCGAATGACCTGGATCGAAGCGCACTACAAACGGATCGTGGAAGAAGACATCTTCGGCTTCTTCGGGAGTCACACGGTGGCGCTCCCAATTCTTCGCGGCATTCGCCTCATCCCAGTCGAAACCGGTACAGGCAGCAAGCGGGTCGTTCTCGCCCATATTTTGTATATATCATACATATACTTATCTGGGAATGGTTCCTTGCTGATTGCGCTCTGACTCGAAGCGATATTGTTACATGAAACATTAAAAATAGTATATGATGTTTCATGTAACGAAAGGCCCGCCATGGGAGTTGCCGTCACCGAAAGGGTTCGCAAGCATCGCGAGCAGTTGCGCGCTGAGGGGCTGAAGCCGGTCCAGATCTGGATTCCCGACACCAGGCTGGCCAGTTTTCGCCAGAAGTGCGAGCGCGAGTCTCTTTCCCTGATTGCCGATCCGCTGGAAGCCGAGACGCTCGCCTGGATTGCCGAGGTTGCGGATACGGACGGATGGGTATGAAACGCGGCGACCTGGTCCCGGTGGTTTTGGCCGGGGCGTACGGAAAACCCCGGCCCGCCCTGGTGATTCAGTCCGGCCTCTTCCAAAAACACCCCTCCGTTACCATTTTGCCCATCACCAGCGAATTGCGCCCCATCGAGACCTTCCGCATTGCCGTTGCGCCAACCGGGAAGAATGGCCTGAGCGTACCCTCGCAGATCATGGTGGACAAGGCGCATACCATCCCGCGCGACAAGGCCGGCGACCCCTTCGGTGAACTGGAATCCCTGACCATGACGGCCGTTGACCGTGCGCTGGCTGTTTTTCTCGGGCTTGGTTGAGGTTGGTAAATCTTCCTTGACTCGCCCCTTCTCATTAGCTAATCTAACTTAGCAGGTAATCGAAATGCGCACCGCCACCATCTTCGAAGCTAAAACCAATCTCTCGGAACTGGTGCGCCGCGCGCAGCTCGGGGAAGAGGTTCTGATCACCTCCGGACGCGAGCGCAAGCCCGTTGCGCGCCTGGTCGCCATCGATCCGGCGCCGGCAAGCCGCCGCATTGGATTTATGAAGGGGCAGGGAAGCGTGGGACCGGAGTTCTTCGAGCCGCTGCCCGACGACGAGTTGCGTTTGTGGAACGGAGAAGGCGAGTGAGGTATCTGCTCGATACGCACGCTCTTCTGTGGGCGGCTTTCGATGAGGACTTGCTCTCGCGCCGCGCGCGCCGCTTGATTCAATCTCCCGGCAGCGAGATTCTCGTCTCCGCCGCTTCGGCGTGGGAAGTCGCAACCAAATTCCGCCTTGGCAGACTCAACTTTGCCCGCGACCTGGTGGAAAACTTCATCCCCAAAGTGACCGCTGCCGGCTACCTGCTGCTGCCCATCTCCGCGGAACACGCTCTTCGCGCCGGACGCCTGCCGGGAGAACACAAAGACCCTTTCGACCGGATGTTGGCCGCCCAGGCCATTCACGAAGACCTGCCTTTGATCAGCAACGATTCGCAGCTCGACGTTTTTGGCGTGCGCCGGGAGTGGTGAAGGCTCTACTCTCTACGTACAAAACCTGCCAGGCTTTTCCCCTCCGTCCGCTGCATCGTCCCGCGAATTCGGTCTGGAGTCTTCGTAAAAAATCGCCCACGCACCGTGCCTGCGCCGGTTCCAGACAGGCCATCCGCCGCTCTTCCACAGCGGGCCGCGCCCCCGTCCCTGTAGAATCAACATGAATTCCGCCCCATTCCGGCTTGGGAGGCCCTTTGCTCTACTGGCTGCTCTACCAAAAGCTTTTTCCGTTTTTTCACCCGTTCCGGATCTTCCGCTATCTCACGTTCCGCACCGCCTTTGCCTCGCTCACGGCGCTGCTGATCGCGCTGTTCATCGGTCCCTGGGTGATCCAGAAGCTGCGCGAATTCCAGATCGGCCAGTTCGTGCGCGAGGACGGCCCCAAGTCGCACCTCAAAAAGACGGGCACCCCCACCATGGGCGGCGTGCTGATCGTGATTGCGATTCTGCTGCCCACCGTGCTGTGGTCCGATCCCGCCAACCCCTTTGTCTGGGTCACGGTCATTTCCACGCTGGCATTTGCCGCCATCGGCTTTGCCGACGACTACATCAAGGTGGTGCAGCGGCGCAGCCTGGGCCTCACCCCGCGGGCCAAATTGTTCTGGCAGGGACTGGCCGGGGCCGCGGTGGCCATTGCGCTGGTGGTGCTGGTTCAGTTCCGGGTTTTTTCCACGCAGTTGACCGTGCCCTTCATCAAGAACTGGCGTCCCGACCTGGTGTGGCACTGGCTTGGCGCCATTCCGCACCTGGGATTTCTGGCTTACCTGCCCTTCATCGCCTTTGTGATTTTCGTGCTCATGGGTTCGTCCAATGCCGTCAACCTGACCGACGGGCTCGACGGGCTGGCCATCGGCTGCACCATCGTTGCCGCCGGCGCCCTCACCGTGCTCACCTATGTCAGCGGCAACGTGGTCTTTGCCGACTACCTGGAACTGCAGCACATGCCCAAAGTAGCCGAGCTGACCATCTTTTGCGGCTCCATGGTCGGCGCTTCCATCGGATTTCTCTGGTACAACGCCCACCCGGCGGAAATTTTCATGGGCGACGTCGGCTCGCTGGCCCTGGGCGGCGCCATCGGCACGGTCGCCATCATCATCCGCCAGGAACTGCTGCTGCCCTTTATCGGCGGCATCTTCATCCTTGAAGCCATCTCCGTCATGCTCCAGGTGGGCAGTTACAAGCTGCGCAATGGCAAGCGTATCTTCAAGATGGCCCCGCTGCATCACCATTTCGAGCAGTTGGGCTGGCATGAGTCCAAGGTCATCGTCCGCTTCTGGATCGGCGCCCTGGTGTTTGCATTGTTTGCACTCACCACTCTGAAACTCCGTTAGACCCGGTCCGCGCGGTGCGCCATGCGGTGCACAATAAGAAGGTCGCGGATCGCAGGAGCCTGTACACATGGATTTGAAAGGCAAAAAAGTTCTGGTTGTGGGACTGGGGAAATCCGGTCTGGCCGCAGCCCTGTTTCTGCGTCACCGCGGCGCGCACGTCACCGTCTCCGACGTGCGCAGCGCCGAGGCCCTGGCCAAGGATATTCCCGCACTGCTTGAAGAAGGCATCATGGTCGAGGCCGGCGGCCACGGCCTGCTCACCTTCCGCCGCCAGGATCTGATCGTGGTCAGCCCCGGCGTCCCGCTCACCACTCCCGAACTCGTCCAGGTCAGGAGCTTCGGCCTGCCGGTCATCGGCGAGCTGGAACTGGCCGCGCGCTTTATCAAGGGTAAAATGCTGGCGGTTACCGGCTCCAACGGAAAAACCACCACCACCACGCTGCTCGGCGAAATTCTCAAAGAGGCCGGCCTTCCCACCCTGGTGGGCGGCAACATCGGCGTCCCCGTCGTCTCCCTGGTAGACGAAAGCACAGACGACACCTGGTCGGTCCTCGAGGTTTCCAGCTTCCAGCTTGAAAGTACGGAGCAGTTCCACCCCGCCATCGCCGTCATCCTCAACATCACGCCCGACCACCTTGACCGCCACGGCAGCTTTGAAAACTACATCCAGGCCAAGGAGCGGATCTTTGCCGTGCAGGATGCCAACGACTGCCTGGTGCTGAACGCCGACAATACGGCCGCCGCCCAGGCTGCAGCGCGCGCGGCCTCCCGGGTCTTCTGGTTTTCCGTCGAGCATCCGGTCCCGCAGGGCGCATGGCTGGAACAGGGATACGTGGTCTATCGTTCACAGGAGAACGCGGCCATCGAGCAGATTATGCCTCTGGGCGGAATTCCTCTGAAGGGCACGCACAATGTGGAGAACGTGCTGGCGGCGGTGGCTGCCGCCCGCCAGGCCGGCGCTTCGGCCCAGGCCATTCGCCGGGCCATTGAAAACTTCCGCGCCGTCGAGCACCGGCTGGAGTACGTGGCCACCATCAACGGCGTCGAGTACTACAACGATTCCAAGGCCACCAACGTGGACGCCACGGCCAAGGCGATTGCCGCTTTCTCCTCCGGCATTCACCTCATCCTCGGCGGCAAGGACAAAGGTTCCGACTACACCACGCTGTCGCAGTTGCTGCGCGAGCGGGTGCGCGCCGTTTACACCATCGGTTCCGCGGCGGCCAAAATCGAGTCGCACCTGCGCGGCGTCATCACTCTGCAGTCCTGCGAAACCCTGGAAAATGCCGTCAACGCCGCCGCCTCTGCCGCGCGGCCGGGCGACGTGGTGCTGCTGGCTCCGGCCTGCTCCAGCTTTGACCAGTTCGACAGCTATGAGCACCGCGGCCGCGTCTTCAAGGAACTGGTCAGTGAACGGGCGGGATTCTCCGGCTCGGCATCGGGTCTGGCGCGGAACTAGGTTCGCCGAGAGGCTTTTTTACCGGGGGAACGCCGCAAGAAATCGCCGGCATGAAGTCAGAAACGGCCCATTCGCCGGGGAGCTGGTCCAGAAAATATGGCAAAGCGCGTAGGCGTCGATAAATGGATGTTCTTCACCACGCTGCTGCTCATCGTGGTGGGGCTGGCGATGGTCTTTTCCGCCTCCGCCGTGGTGGCGCAGGAGCGCTATCACTCTGAGTTTGCCTATGTGGGCAGGCAGGCCGGATGGGCCCTGGCCGGCGTGCTCGCCATGCTGGTCCTCATGCACGTGGACTACAGCGTCTACAACTCCCCGCGCTTCATCTATCCCGCCCTCTGCGTCACCACCCTGCTGCTGGTGTCGGTCTACTTCTTTCCCGGCTCGCACAACGTCCATCGCTGGATTCGCTTCGGCGGCCTGTTCACCTTTCAGCCCTCTGAGATCGCCAAGCCGGTTCTGGTGCTGTTCCTGGCCTGGTTCCTGCACACCCGCCTGGGCCAGATGCGCGACTGGAAGCACACCCTGCTGCGCGCGGCCCTCATGCCGCTGGTCTTTATCCTGCTCATCCTCAAGCAGCCCGACCTGGGAACGGCGCTGGTTCTGGCCGGGGTCACCGCCATGATGCTGGTGCTGGCCGGCATGGAGTGGAAGTATCTGTTTGCCGCCTCATTGGCCGCGCTGCCCGCCCTGGCCGCGCTGCTGTTCATGGTGTCCTGGCGCCGCCAGCGCATGCTGGTCTTTCTCAATCCCGCCTCCGATCCCCAGGGCGCGGGCTTCCACATCAACCAGTCGCTCATCGCCGTCGGCACCGGCGGCCTCACCGGACGCGGCTACATGGAAGGCATGCAAAAGCTCTTTTACCTGCCCGAGGCCTCCACCGACTTCATCTTTGCCAACATCGCCGAGGAACTGGGCTTCATCGGCTCCATCTGCATCGTGATGCTCTTCGTGGTCTTCGGCGTGCGCGGCCTGCGCGCCGCGTTCCGCTCCAAGGATCCCTTTGCCCAGCTCGCCGCTTTCGGCCTCACCACCGCCATCCTGCTGCAGGCCTTTTTCAACATCAGCGTGGTGCTCTCCCTGGTGCCCACCAAGGGCATTCCGCTGCCGCTGATCTCCTCCGGCGGAACCTCGCTGTTCGTCACCCTGGCCGGCATCGGCATCCTGCTCAACATCACCCGCAAGGCGGATTGAGGCGGCGCCGTTCGCAGCCGCAAACTGTAAACTATTCATTCCTGCTTGACGTAATCACCGCAAGGCTTTTCCCTTTGGTTGGCTTGATTAAAGAAAGGCAATCACTTGTCCCAATTACGCGTACTCATCGCCGGAGGCGGCACGGGCGGCCACATCATTCCCGCCCTGGCCGTGGCTCATGAACTGGTTGAACGGCACGCAGCCGAGGTACTCTTTGTCGGCACCGCGCGCGGCATGGAGATTCGCCTCGTTCCCGAGGCCGGCTTCAACCTCCGCCTCATCGATGTGGGGCCGCTCAAGAACGTCTCGCTGGTCACGCGCCTGCGCACCCTCATGAGCCTGCCGCACAGCCTCTTTGCCTGCAAGCGCCTGATCCGCGAGTTCAAGCCCGATGTCGTGCTGGGCGTGGGCGGATACGCATCCGGTCCGGCCATGGCGGCGGCGCTGCAACTCCATGTGCCGGCCATGGCTTTTGAGCCCAACGCCGTGCCGGGACTGGCCAACCGCCTGGTGGGCAAACAGGTTCAGGCCGCGGCCGTCAATTTTCCCGCGGCGGCCAGGTGGTTTCATCATTGTGAGGTCACCGGCATTCCGGTGCGTCCTGACTTTTTCTCGCTCCAGCCGCCCGCCCCCGGCGCCGCGCCCCACCTGCTGGTCTTTGGCGGCTCGCAGGGCGCGCGTCTCTTCAACACGCAAATGCCGCAGATCGTCGCGCCGCTGCTCGATGCGGTTCCAGGGCTCACGGTCCTGCACCAGAGCGGAGCGCGCCACGCCGCGCAAACCCAGGCGGATTATGCCGCCAGCGGCGCCGACCCCCAACGCTGGCAGGTGCGTCCCTTCCTGGACGACATGCCGGCCTGCTTTGCCCGGGCCAGCCTGGTCATGGCCCGCAGCGGCGCATCCTCGGTGGCTGAACTGGCTGCCGCCGGCAAACCCAGCCTGCTGGTGCCCTTTGCCGCCGCCGCCGACGACCACCAGCGCCACAATGCTGAAGCCATGGTCAATGCCGGGGCCGCCGTCATGCTGCTGGAGTGGGACTTGCCGGTCGCCGGCCTGCTGCTCAAAACCCTCACCGGCCTGCTCGCTTCGCCTGAACGGCTCGTGGCCATGGCCGCAGCGGCGCGCACCCAGGCCCACCCCGACGCTGCCGTGCGCATCGCCGACCGCCTCGCCTCGCTGGCAATCGAGAGGCCTTCTCCCGTACAGGCTGGATAGCGGTCGAGTGCCGTGCGCTGCGCCTTTACGGCTGCTCCCGGTCTTCAAAGCACAAAAAAGCCCGTCTGCCGAAGCAGACGGGCCTTTGTCTGGAAGCCGCTGAAAGTCTTACCGGCGTCCGCCGCCGCCATGGCCGCCGCCGCCACCCATATGGCCGCCGCCACCGCCGCCGCCGCTGAATCCACGGCCGCCGCCGCCACCACCGCCGCCGCTGAATCCACGGCCGCCGCCACCGCCGCTGAATCCACGACCGCCGCCGCCGCCACCGCTATAGGCGCGTCCGCCGCCGCCACCGCTGAATGCACGGCCACCGCCGCCGCCGCTGAATCCGCGTGCTCCGCCACCGGCATAACCGCCCCGGCCTGCATACCCGCCGCCACCGGCATAACCGCCTCGGCCTGCATACCCGCCGCCACCGGCATAACCACCGCGGCCCGCATAAGCGCCGCCACCGGCATAAGCGCCACGTCCGCCATAGGCTCCGCGTCCGCCGTAAGCTCCACGTCCGCCGTAGGCATAGCCGCCCCGGCCGTAACCGTAGCCGCCGCGGCCCCAGCCGCCGCGACCCCAGTGGTACCACGGGCCGACTCCGATAAAGAAGCCGCCGTCAAACCACTCAGGACCGTAATAGCCGTAGGGTGCGCACGCATACGGGTAATAAGAGTAGTAGCCCCACTCGCATACCGGGGGACCGTAATCCACAACAGGAGGGGCAACCACCGCGGGGCCGACTCCAACTCCTTGATCGGGGTACATTGCCGCTCCCTGATCGTCGTATTGCGCATTTGCCGTAACCGCGAACGGCAGAGCCAGAATCATCGCTATCAGAACCAGTCGCATACTCCGCATGACGTCCTCCTCGTGCTGCCCGCCCGCTCTTCCCGGACTTGGGAACCCGGAGTCCATCTCCGGTCTCAGCACCTGCCGGCTTTTGGGCTTCTCTTCCCAACCGGCTTCTAATCATTCAAACAACGATCCTGCGTTTAAGTTGCGGTCCATCTCAAAGAATCGTTCACGGCAGAGGAAAGGGCAAGGGATTTCGTGACCTGGGTAGGTTTTGCGGCTTGGCCGGGTTCCCCACCCTCGGCGCGCCTTTGTTCTTGCGGCTAGGGTGCGTTACGACGAACCCCGGGCGGGCGCCCTGGATCCAGAGAACCTGACCCACCATGATGCATGGGTGTGCCAGCCTTGCATTTGGGCGTCTGGGAGACCATGGATATCAACTGGCTGGAAGCGGCCTACGATGATCAGAATCGGTCAACTGAAAAGGCTCAGTCCAACTCCATCAGCCTGTCCCACCGCACAGCTTTGAATCGAATCGAGAGCGCTCCACCGCGCCCGCAATGGCGCACCCACAAAAAACGGCCCCTCCCGGTTGGGAGAGGCCGCATTTTACGGCGCCTGCCTGCGAACTACCTGCGGAAACGGTCGCGGTCGCGGCCATCATGGCGGTCAAAATCCCGGCCCCGGTCGTTGCGCTCAAAGCGGCCCCGGTCGCGGTCGCCCCTGAAGTTCCAGCGCCCCGGAATCCAATAGCCCTCGGCCTGGTAGCCGGCCACGCACTCATATCCCGGCCCCGGGCAAGGCGGGACATAGGCCGCCGGTCCGCGTGCGTGCATTCCGAATTCGGCCGCCTGGGCCGTCATCGCGCCCATGCCCACTCCGCCGGCCACCACCGCTGCTCCCAACATCCAATTCCTCATGCCGTTCATAACCCCTCCTCTGCCGCCTTTGATCTCTGACTTCTGACCCCTGATCTCTGATCTCTGATCCCTGATCTCCGGCCGCTTATGTTCTGATTCAACAGCGAATGCCGACAAAGGTTGCGCTCCGGGCGCAGAAATAAACCTCCGCAACTTTCTCAAAAACCGGGGTTTATGGCGGCCGTTCCGCGGCAGTTCGCAGCCCGCTCCACGGCTCTCTTGGTTGGCCGGAGGTCCGCCAATCCTTGAGATAACGCAGCTTTTCCTTGTGGTTCTTATCGTAAAATCCTGGTCTATGCTGCGAATAACCACCGCCGTCCTCGCATTTGCGTTCCTCTCATCGCACGCATTCCCGCAGCCCAAGGAGACCCCCATGCCTCATCACGCGCACGGCACATTCACCGTCACCATGCAGCCGCTTGCCTCTCCGCCCGCCGAGGGCCTGTCCCGCTTCTCCATCGACAAGCAGATCCACGGCGATCTTGAAGCCGCCAGCAAAGGCGAAATGCTCTCCGGCGGCGATCCGCACCAGGGAGCAGCCGGCTACGTCGCTATCGAGCTCGTCACCGGGGCGCTCAACGGCAGGCACGGCAGTTTCGCGTTGCAGCACTCGGCCACCATGGATTCCAGCGGCCACAAGATGACCGTGATTGTCGTGCCCGGCTCCGGCACAGGAGACTTGAAAGGCATCGCCGGCGTTTTCACCATCAAAATCGAAAACGGCCAGCATTTGTACGGCTTCGACTACACGCTGCCGGAATAAATAAGAACAGGGATCAGGGACCCTTGTTTATCCGCGTGCACCAGGCCACCGCACACCATGAGTTACCATCTTGGCTATGTTGCATCGCCCCCATTTACTTCTTCTGTTTCTGTTGTTTTTTTCAGTTACCCTCAGAGCGCAAGTCTCCCCGCCTGACGATTGCGGTCTCAAATCCCTCCAGACCTGTGCCTTGCATGTCGGACAGGACGAAGTGGGGATTCTCAAGGCTCCCTTCCATCTGAAAATGTCCAGCTTGCTCTGGGTCGTTCCTTTAGGCGTGGGCACTGGAATTGCCATCGACAAGGATGCCGAGGCGATCCGCGCCCTGGGAATCGATCCCAACCGGGAAAATACATTCCGCAGGGTTTCCGATTACGGAGGGCTCTACGCCCCGGCCGCGGGAGCGGGCATCGGCTATATTGCCGGCAGCGTCACGCACAACGATCGCCTGCGTGAAACGGCCGTCCTTGCGGAAGAAGCAATGGCCGATTCCATCATTCTCAACACCGGCCTCGGCTATGCGATCGACCGCCAGACTCCCCGGCAGGGCGACGGCACCGGGCGGTTCTGGCCGCACGGCACAAGCACCTGGCCGGATGGTCAATCCATGCCTTCGGATCACTCCATTGTGGTTTGGTCGTTCGCGCACGTAGTCGCATCGGAATACAACGGCATTGCCACCAAAGTACTGGTGTACTCCCTGGCCGGAACGGTCTCCGCTTCCAGGGTCATGGCCCGCGAGCACTTTCCCTCCGATGTGTTTGTCGGGGGAGCGCTCGGCTACGCCATCGGCGGCTATGTGTTGCACCGCCGCTCCGCTCAAAGCTCCTGGGAGAATCTCTCCGTGTCTCAGGTCAGAACGGCCAACGGAAAAGGAATGCAGCTCTCGTACAACTTTCCACGCTGAAACAACCACGCCCCGGTGCCGCTGACCACGAGTTGGTCGCCCCGGGGGAATAGGCAGCAAGGGATCGAACGCATCCGCCGTGCGCCCCATGTCTCGTCTGCCTTGCCGCGCAGGTGTTAAAGTTGAAACTCATAACCCATGTTTGCCACCTCTCAGCACGCGCACTTCATCGGTATCGGCGGCATCGGCATGAGCGGCATCGCCGAGATTCTGCTCAGCCTCGACATGAAGGTCTCCGGCTCCGACCTGCGCCGCGGCCCGGTCACCGACCGGCTGGCGCAACTGGGCGCCACCATCTATCAGGGCCACGACGCCGCCCATGTTGCCGGAGCCACGGTCGTCGTCACCAGTTCCGCCGTCTCCGCCACCAATCCTGAAGTGCTTGAGGCCCACGCCCGCAAGATTCCCGTCATTCAGCGCGCGGAGATGCTGGCCGAGCTGATGCGTCTCAAGTACGGCATTGCCATAGCCGGCATGCACGGCAAAACCACCACCACCTCGATGGTGGCCTCGGTGCTCACCGCCGGCGGACTTGACCCCACTGTTGTGGTTGGCGGCCGCGTGGACGCGCTGGGCTCGAACGCCCGCCTCGGAACCACGCAATATTTAGTCGCTGAAGCCGACGAGAGCGACCGCTCCTTCCTCAAGCTCTCGCCCATCCTCGCCGTCGTCACCAATCTCGACCGCGAGCACATGGACTGCTATCACGACATGGCCGACGTCGAGCGCGTCTTTCTGGAATTCATGGACAAGGTGCCGTTTTACGGAGCGGTCACAGCCTGCATCGACAATCCGCTGCTGGCGGCGATTCTGCCCCGCGCCCGCCGCCGCGTCTTTACCTACGGAGAGGCCGCGGAGGCCGACTACCGCCTGGAATTTCTTGAGGCCATCGAGGGCCGTTTCGCGCGCTTTCTGGTGCACACCGCGCACGGACCTCTGGGGCCTTTTGAACTCCATGTCCCCGGCCGCCACAACGTGCTCAACGCCACGGCCGCCGTGGCCATTGCCCACCAGCTTGAAGTCCCCTCCGGCAAAATCGCCGAGGGCCTCGGCCACTTCAACGGCGTGGACCGGCGCTTCCAGCTTCGCGGCACAGCCCGCGGCGTCACCGTGGTGGACGACTACGGCCACCACCCCACCGAGATTCGCGCCACCCTGGCTGCCGCCCGCGAGTGCGGCCACAAGCGCATCCTGGTTGTCTTCCAGCCCCACCGCTACACGCGCACGCTCGATCTGATGGACCGGTTCAGCGGAGCATTTGCCGATGCGGACGCCGTCTTCGTGCTGCCCATCTACGCCGCCAGCGAGGAACCCATTCCCGGCGTAACGGCGGAGCGGCTGGCCGAGCACATTCAAGGGCCGAAGACGCAGTTCGTCCCGGATTTCCCCTCCGCCGTGGCCGCGGTTGCCGCCGAAGCCCGTGAAGGCGACCTGATCATGACCCTGGGCGCCGGCAGCGTCAGCCAGCTCGCCCCGCAGATTCTGGCCGCTCTGGAAGCCCGCTAAGCAAACCCAGGCTCTCGTCCGTGCGTCGCTTTTGTTAAGCGGAACAGCGGGCATTTAATCCTCTTTCTTTTCCGTTTAAGCTGGTTCTATGCCCACTCCCGCGCGCACTGCCGTCGTACTCAGCCACCTGGCCTTTGAAGATCTCGGTTCGCTTGAAGCGCCGCTGCGGCAGCGCGGCTTCCACCTCGAAACCATCCAGGCCTCCACGGCGCATTTTCCCCTGACGCAGGCGCAATCCTGCGAGCTGCTGGTCGTTCTCGGCGGGCCCATCGGGGTCTACCAGCAGCAGGAGTACCCGTTTCTCACCGATGAAATCGCCTGCATCGCCCAGCGCCTGGCCGCCGGCAAGCCGACGCTCGGCATCTGCCTGGGTGCGCAGTTGATGGCCGCGGCTCTCGGCGCGCGCGTCTATCCAGGACAAAACGGCGCGGAGATCGGCTGGTTTCCCTTGCACCCGGCCGCCTCCACTTCGACGCCAGCCTGGTTCGCCCCCCCTGCTTCAGCCCGGCCTGTCCGTCTTCCACTGGCACGGTGACACCTTCGACCTGCCGCAAGGCGCGCTTCTCCTGGCCGGCACGGCCCGCTATCCCCATCAGGCCTTCGCCCTCGGCGACTTTGCGCTGGGATTGCAGTTTCACCCCGAAGTGAACGCGGACGACCTGGAAAGCTGGTATGTGGGCCACGCCTGCGAGCTGCATCATGCCGGCATCGCCGTTGCCGGTCTGCGCTCTGCCAGCCGCGCCCACAGCGCCGCGCTCAACGCGGCTGCCGCCCGCTTCTGGAATCTCTGGCTGGACCACGTTCTGTAGCGGGGGAGCGTTTCAGAGCGCAGAATTCCATATCAAGAACAGGGGAAATCAGGCCCCGGCGTACGCCTCAACATCGCGCTCAATCGTCTTGTCCAGCTCCAGCCGGGCTTTGGAAAGGTCATGCGTCTGCTGAAGGTTCAGCCAGAACTCCGGACTGTTGCCGAAAAAGCGAGCCAGGCGCAGAGCCGTATCCGGAGTGACTGCGCGCTTGCCGTGGATGATTTCTCCAATGCGCGTTGCGGGCACCCGGATCTTCAGCGCCAATGCATTCTGGCTGATGCCGAGAGGGACTAAAAACTCTTCCCGCAACATCGCGCCGGGATGCGTGCTGACCCTCTGCAGGTTCCATCCGGAAGCCGGTCTGTTGATCGTCATGTTCGCCACTCCATTTGCGGTGCCGCTAGTGGTAATCCGCAATCTCGACTTCGTAGGCCCCGTCAACTTTCCATATAAAACAGATGCGGTACTGATCGTTGATGCGGATGCTGTGTTGTCCGATGCGTTCGCCCTTGAGCGGTTCCAGCCGATTGCCGGGAGGGACGCGCAGGTTCTCCAGGTTCATGGCCGCCTCAATCTGGTCCAGCTTGCGAAGTGCAACCGCCTGAATCTGTGTCCAACGCTTATGCGAACCCGCCTCATAGAGCTTCTTCGTATCGGCGTCCTTGAAGCTCTGGATCATTACCTGTAACAGTATAACGCATTGCGTCCTATGTAAAGCGTTACATGGGGCCAGACAAAAGTATTTTCCCCTGCCCCGTAACGGTAAGGATTCCCCCGCATTGCCCGCGGAACAAGCCTGCGAACCCCGGGCTATAGTGAAGTCTGGCGACTCTCACGACCTTGCTCAGGCGTGACGACTCAAAGTAGTTACAAATCCCGTCCCCTGATTTGGGAGGATGAAGCGCCCGCGGACTCCCGCTTCCGGCGCGTGCAGCAAGGTGTGCCCCCAACCGGGCGCGCATTGCCCGGCATGCCGCTGGAAATGTCGGACCCCGACGGCGACGACCCCTCGCGCCCCGATTGGGGACGCACCGGCCCGGGACGCTTCGGCAGCCAGGGCAGCGATGTGCCGCGCGGCCCCTGGTGGCGGCCGGCCAGCACCGCCGGGCGCGTCTTTCTCACGCTGGGCGCTCTCGTCCTTCTCGGCGCGCTGGGC
>Ga0316217_10002158_pt1 | contig 24173 bp, 20 predicted proteins | sample 1anoAmetaG_FD_203633 | JGI IMG/M metagenome (GOLD analysis project Ga0316217, IMG submission 203633) | Freshwater microbial communities from Trout Bog Lake, Wisconsin, USA - 1anoA | ecosystem: Environmental > Aquatic > Freshwater > Lake > Hypolimnion/Profundal zone | place: USA: Wisconsin...
CTTGCCATTGCGAACAAGCATCGTGATATCGCTGCCTCCATCTTGGCCAGAACGTTGGAATTCGTCGCCAGCAACCCGACTGCAACCGACGAGCAACTTCGTGAAATCGCTCAGACGGAGGGTAGCAGGGAGGCCTCCCTTCTGAACCAGCGTATCGCATGGCTTGCCGACATCGCTACTGTCGCCCCGATGCTGGGATTGCTCGGAACGGTTTTCGGCATGATCCGATCCTTCAGCGTGATGGCCAATGATGTGGCCGCATCACGACCAATGCTCTTGGCAGAGGGCGTGGCCGAGGCACTCGTCGCCACGGCCGCCGGTCTGGTCGTCGGCATTCCCGCGATGATTGCGTACGCCTGGTTCCGAGGAAGGGTGCAGGAAATGATTTCTGAAATGGAAGGGGCGACCTCTCTGCTGCTGGTGAAGCTCGTGATCGCCAGAAAGCAGACGCACCGCTGATCCGCACCGGTAACCGTGAATTTCCGCACGCGCTTACAGCCGGAGCCACGGGGATTCCTGATCGCCCCGATGGTCGACATCCTCCTCGTCCTGCTCGGTTTCTTCATGCTCACGTGGAGCTTCGCCCGGCAGGAACGGGAACTCGATGTCCAGATGCCCTCGGCGGGTGAAGCGAAGGAGCAGCGGCGCTCCGTCGGCGAAGTAATCGTTAACGTGAAGGTCGATGGGAGCCTGGTGATGAACCGCAGGATCATGACGCCGGACGAGCTATTGGCGGCACTCTCACGGATCGCGGCACTCTATCCTGATCAAGCCGTGGTGCTTCGGGGTGACCAGCGCGTCGATTACGGTCATATCGTCCGCACACTCGATCTCTGCCGGAAGGCGAATATCTGGAATGTCGCCTTTGCGACGGCAAGCACCGAGTCTTCCGGCTCATCCTCATCGACCCCGTGACACGTCATCCAGGAATGTGGAGGAGACTTCCGACCATGGCCGTCATTGCCCTGACTGGATTCAGCGGAGTGACGGCAGTTCTCCATGGCCAACTTCCAACTCAAGAACCGGAAGTCAGAAGGGCCCTTCCCGTCTCAGGCACTCCCGCTTCCGCCGACTCCACCCCCACTCCTGTGATGAGAGCCCTGCCGGTAGATGCACTCCCGGCTCCACAAAGACCATCACAAGCATCCCGTTCGTTTGATGAACCGATCATGGAATCGCGGGTTGTTGCCAGGCCGACACCAGTCCCTCCTCCAGAGAGGCAACCGGCAATGGTGGATCCTTCCATGCTCGCCGCTTCACAGCTTGCTATTGCCGATGGTTGCTATTCCAGAAAACAGCCCGAACTGGCTGTTCCCGAGTACGAAAAATTCCTCATCATGGCTTCTCAAAATGCACCGAATCGCGAGCGGGCCCTCTACCGTTTGGCCGAATCTCAGCGGCAGATGGGAAGCTTTCCAGCTGCTGAAAGCACTTTCTTGAAGCTGATTGCCAACTATCCGACCGGAGAGTTCGTTCCCGCATCATCGTTCCGCTTGGGTGAGATGAGGGAAGCGCGCGGGGAATATGCCAATGCCGCCGATAACTTTGCGGTGACCGTCAAGGGAGCGACAGACCAAACAATCCGCATCGCCTCCCTCTATCACCAGGCATTCTGCATGGAAAAAAGCGGCCGCCAGCAGGAGAGCGTTCCTCTTTACCGGTCGGTGGCTTCGGAGAAACAGATTGGAACCGCACCGAATCCATTCAGGACACCCTCACTCACGCGTCTGGCAGCCCTCTCACTGGCTTCGGAAAACAAAGAGGAGGCACTCAGCGACTATCGTGCGATCATAGCCGTGGAAACCAAAGGGGAACCAATGGCCGAAGCGGCAATGAAGGCGGCCCAACTTGAGTCAGAACTGGCTCACCCGGAGGAGGCCCGCAAACTCTTCGAGAAGGTAGCCTCCTCGAAAGACTCGGGACGCTGGCAGAGCGTCGCATCATTGGGATCCCTGCGCCTGGCCGCGCAGTCCGGCGACAATAACGCCATCTTGAAGGCATCGGAGGGAGCGCTTGCGATTGATTCTGAAAACAAACCCGAAATCCTGCTTCTTCAGGCGAATGCCCTGAGAAAATCCGGAAAAAACGGGAAGGCCCTCGAGAACTACGACACCATCATTCGTGAGTACCCCGGGAGCAAGGCCGCCTCCGATGCCCCTTTTCAACGCCTCCTTGCGCTGCATGCCATGAGGAGCCCTCAACTCACGACAGAGATCGACCAGTACCTCCTGACGGCTAGCGATCCCTCTGACAGGGCCAGGGCCCAACTTCTCAAGGCCGAGGCCACGCTCATGGCGTCTAAGTACCGGGAGGCGGCCCAACTCTACCATGATCTTCCGGTCAGCGATCTACCGTCCGCCTCGAAACCCGATATCGTCTATAAGGAGGCCTGGGCACTCCTGCAGGTGATCAATCAATCTCAGGATGATCATCCAGCGAACAACTCGCCGAAGTCGCCGGCAACCGATTCCAAAGAGGTGCAGGAAGCCGTCGCCGCGCTGACCCGATTTGTCGAGGCCTATCCGGAGGATGAACGAACTCCCGCCGCCCTTGCCGAACGGGGCCTGCTCAATCTCAAGCAAAAGAACCTTGAGGCGGCCAGGGCCGATTTCACCCAACTTGAAAACAACTATCCAAAAGCTCCCGAGCGGGAACTTGCGCTCCAGCAGAAGGCACTCCTGTTGGGACAGCAACAGAGGAGCAGCGAGATGGTCTCCACCTTCTCCCAACTTCTGCACGACTATCCAAAGAGCGCCGCAGCGCCGGAGGCACACTATTGGATCGGTTTGACGGCTTTGGATAACAAGGATGCCGCCACAGCCATCACCGAACTCTCCCAGGCACGCAAAGGGGATCCCAAGCAGTTCGGGGAAAGGGCGGGGCTCCGCATCCTCCTTGCCCAATATAATCAAAACAATCCGACGGAAGCGGCACGGGAGGCCATGGCCCTCAAACCTTCACTCATACCGCCCGAAGTCGGACGCTGGCTTGGTTTGAAAACCATGGAGTCAGGAGATCCGGCGAAAGCAGAACGCTTTCTCGCCCCTCTTGTGAAAGCCGGATTGCCGGGCGAGACCGACTCCGAAATCCAGGGAACCCTGGCTCAAGCCCTGATCCTGCAGGGAAAAACAAAAGATGCTCAGATTCCCGCTACAGCCTGCCTAAAACTCTCCAAAGACCCTGCCTCCAGAGCCAAGGCACTTTTGGTGAGCGCGGCGATCCAGCGCACGTTGAAAAACCTGCCCGCTGCATCCTCCATGGTCGAAGAGGCGATGCTTCTTCAGCCCGAAGGGCAGATCAATGCAGAGGCACGCATCCTCAGCGGTGACCTTCTGGCCTCCAAGCAGGACTACGCGGGCGCTGCTAAAGCCTACATGACGGTTGCGGTACTCTGCGACGACCCTTTGCTGACACCCAAGGCACTCGCCCGCGCAGCCGACGCCTACCGACGCGCCGGCAATCCGTTGGAATCACAAAAAGCACTCGACGAACTCCACAAACGCTTCCCAAATAATTCCACAGTGACAACGCAACAATACAACGCCCAATGAAGACCCAATCATTTGTTCATCTCTTTCTTGTGACGGGCATGACCTGCTGCATCACTCAAGAGATACTCTTTGCAGGGGAAACAAATGCACCCACTGACTCGGGCAAGTCCTCATCACCCCCCCTACTCACGAATGCGGCGGTTCCTTCTGCAACACCGACTCCAACGACAGCTCTCACGAACAGCACCTCCCCAACTCCTGCTCCCTCCCCTGCATTGATCATGCATGAGTTGCCCGAGATTCACGGATCAATCGCACTTCCCAAGGAGTGGACACTGCTTCCGGGTAAACTGCTCGAAGGAGACGTTCTCCTTGCCACCAAGGAAAAGATCGCGGGGGAAAACGATCTCTACTCCACCGGGCTCAGCATGACCCTTGACCGGAACGGAGCGAAAGACTCCGGACAGAAAGTTGCCGATTACGCCATGAGTCTGGCTCGAGAGGCGCGCGAAAAAGCGGGAGAGGAGGCCTCCCCCCTGAGGGAGTCGCAAAGCGGTCCGTTCCATGAAATCAGCTTCGACTTTTCCGTTCCGGGTGACCAACCACTGCAGATCACCGAGGTGCTTCGTGCCAATGAGAAGAGCAGCACACTTGCCGTTATTCTCTGGCAGTCTCCCAAGCAAGAGGCTCCAACCCTCCAACCCCTGCGTGACGCAATTCTCTCCAGCATTACCTTGGATCCTCAGAAATAACTACAGAGACCATGTCCAGGGCTCCCATCAAACGAATCAGGGGCAATCTCCCCGCCTTCCTACTCTTTCTGTTGTCCCTGACGGTTGCCGTCGGAGCTCTTGGCTTCTGGCGCATGATGCGGCCGACGTCGCTTCAACCCACAGTCCAGAACCACTCCGGTTGGGCTGCCTTGAGTGAATCGAGAGAGTGTTTGCCCTTAGAGTCGGATCGATCCCTTGAACGTCTTGACCGTGAATTCACGGATCTTGTGGAGCATGTGATCCCCTCAGTCGTCAGCATCACCACGACGACGCCTCCCGACCGTGAGGCCCTGGTCCGGCAGTTTTTCGGACTCGGTGGCGGCAATGTCACCCCGAGTAGCAAAATGGGCTCGGGGATGATCGTCTCCCCGGAGGGTTATATCGTCACCAACTGGCATGTGGTCAACGGAGCCTCCCAAGTCACCGTGCAACTCAGTGACGGGCGCTCTCTCCCCGCCTCCATTGCCGGAGCAGACCGTCGATCGGACATTGCCGTGTTGAAGATCAATGCCGACGGGTTGCAACCGATCGCCTTCGGCGACTCCGAGTTGGTGAAGGTGGGTCAGATGGTCTTTGCCGTGGGCAATCCCTTCGGCCTTCAGGAAACGGTCACCCAGGGAATCATCAGCGCCAAGGGCCGCCGCACCATGAGCGAAGCGGCTAACGAATTCTTCCAGACAAGTACCACGATCAACCCGGGCAACTCGGGCGGCCCACTGGTTGACATTCACGGAAAGGTCATTGGCATCAACAACTTCATTCTCAGCAGAAGCGGCGGCTCCGAGGGAATCGGATTTGCCATTCCCTCCAACGTGGCCCATCGCGTCTATGAGGACATTGTGCAGCGAGGGAGAGTCATCCACCCTTGGTTTGGAGTCGTGATGCGCCCCCTGACAGCGGAACTCGCGAGACAACTCCATCTACCGAATGCCCTGGGGGCCTTGGTTGTTGCCACTCTGGCAGGCTCACCCGCAGAGCAGGGCGGCCTAATGGGTGGCGACGTGATCACCGCCTTCAACGGTCATCCGATCCGCGATGGAAAAGATCTGCGCAACCGCGTGGCCGAGGCCGAGGTAGGACCACCCATCACCATGGAGGTTCTGCGTGAAGGCAAACCTCTTCAACTCACCGTCATCATGATGGAGGAACCGTCACGTTAGCGGAATGCTCCCTGTCATCTTTCACGGAGGTAGTTCGCCCGCACTTGCGAAGGATGGCGCTTAGTCCCTAGATTCTCAACTTGCCATGGTTTCAGATCCCTCCACCGGAACATCCCGTCCCAAACGCAACGGCACCATCGTAGCCGCTCTCTGGGTGCTCGGTGCGATCGCCACGCTCGAGCTCATCCTTGCGGCGATTGCCCTCGCTCCGCGGGTAGCCTCCGGCCTTCGCTCGGGATCTGGGCCAAACAGTGCCCAAACCTCACTTGGTACTACCGCCCAATCGACTCCTGATCAGGGAGCCCCCCTCCAACCCTACCGTCATCCGCAGGCACCGTTTCAGCCAAGCCAACAGACTGGTGAGATGACCGGCGACTCGCCCATTTCCGCCCCCCTCCTTGGCAATCAGCAGGAGGATCGCCCGAACAGGCAACCTCCTGCGGACGCTACAGTAAGCGGCGACGCAGCCTTAAAGATCGTTAACGCCACCTTGGAAGATGCCGGTGACGGATCGAAAAAACTCCGCGTAGCCATCAAGTCCAATCCCAAGGAGCAGATCGAGAGCACCCAGGAGAAGGTGCAGGTCTACTTCTACGACCAGGATGGTGATGAGATCGTCCCCAGCAAGGCTCAGGTAAGCTCGAAATGGCTCAACTGGAAAAGCGGGGAACCACAGCTTGTAGAGGTCAGCTACCTGCCGGAGACAGTCGACCCGGGCATCAAATTCGCCGGCTACGTGATTGCCGTCTATTACAAGGGGGACCTTCAGGACTGCAGGGCGCTGCCAACCCGTCTCCAGAAACTCTTCGAGCCGAAATACTACATAGGCACGGAGGAGTAATGACTCGCGCCATGCCACCACGTCCCAGTCACCACGTGATAGCTGTTGCTGGGTTCCGATGGCTCCTTGCCCTCATTCTCGGTGCCACTCTCTTTTTTTCAGCCAAAGGCCAAGCCCAGGTGCTGGTCGATCTTTCCATCAAACGGGTCATGTACATCGCTTACGAGCCGCTGCTGGCCACCGTGAGAATCACCAACCTCTCGGGCAATCCGCTGCTGCTGGCGGATGTGGAGGGTAAGAAGTGGTTCGGCTTCCAGATCGATACCCTCGACGGGCGCCCTATCCCCCCATCGAATCCTGACTATGAGATCGACCCGATCAAGGTTGGCCCGGGCGAATCGATCACGCGCACCATCAATCTCGTACAACTTTACCCGATCACCGACTTCGGCTCATACAAGATCAGGGCAAGCGTCTACTCCGCGGAACTCTCCAACTATTTCAGTAGTCCTCCGCTCACCGTGGAGATCACCGAGGGAAGGCTTCTTTGGCAACAGACGGTGGGAGTTCCGGCAATTGCCGGACTCAAGGGTGGCGACCGGACCATCAGTCTGCTGACCCATCGGTTGTCTGACAGGACGGATCTCTACCTGCGCATCGAGGACAAGCAGGCGGGTATCGTCTACTGCACCCATCGCTTGGGAGACTTCATTTCCTACAGCAAACCGGACATCAAACTCGATACCTCCAACATCATTCACGTGCTTCAGAACAACGTGCCCCACGAGTTCATCTACACAAAGGTTGGACTGGACGGAAAAATTCTCGACCAGCTCTCTTACTCCGCCCCGAAAACACGCCCCGAGTTGAAACGCCTGGATGACGGCACCATCGCGGTGGCGGGAGGCACTCTCTTTGACCCGAAGGCAACCCCGACCCCCGGAGTGACGACGAAACTTTCAGATCGCCCAGTTCCCCTGCCCACCCCGGAAGTCCCTACCCCAACGCCCCAGAAGGGTAAGAAAAAGAAGTCCGACCCGTTGCCGACTCCTGCTCCCGTACACGTTGACTGAAGCCGCATAGGTTCCCTGTTACTTGACGCGGAGTAGTTTCCAACCGTAAGTATAGCTGCTCATGTCACTCCTTTTTCTGAAGCGTTTACTTCTGCTTGCCTTGGCCTGTATGGCGATGCTGATGCTCGGTGCTTGCGCATCGTACGACGGTCGGTTGAACTCCACGGCAACTCAATATCTGGGAACCGACGGGTCCATCGTGACTCGAACCTCCACGGCATCGCTTGCGGAGAGGATCTCCTACTGGGCGGGTGAGGCGGTCAATGGACCGGCCCGCATCGTCATCAACATCTCCCAACAAAAGCTCTTCTACTACAAGGGTGGAAAACTTGTCGGCATCTCAGCCGTCTCCACGGGAAGAGAAGGACATGACTCACCGGTCGGCAATTTCAAGGTGCAGAAAAAGGAGAAGGAACATGCCTCCAATCTCTACGGGGATTTTGTCGACGCATCCGGCAACGTTGTCGTGAAAAACGTCACCTACAAGAAGGACGTGCCACCTCCAGGCACTCATTTCCAAGGATCCTCGATGCCGTGGTTCATGCAGTTTGCCCCGGGTGTCGGAATGCACACCGGATTCCTGCCCGGCGTACCGGATTCCCACGGTTGCATCCGCCTGCCAGACAAGATGGCCAGGATTTTCTTCGATGTGACCCCGGTTGGCACACCTGTCACGGTCGAGAAGTAGGGTTCCGGAAGGATCTCGTCAGCGTTATGAAGTATGAAAAGGGGATCGCGTAGGTGTGTCGACTCACCTGATAGTTCCCTCAACATCCATCGTTCATCCTTCATCCTTTCTTTCCCATGTCTGCAGAAATGATCACCGTTCCTGTTCCGATCCAGAATTCTCCCTACGAGATTCTCATTGGCTCCGGAATCCTTGCACAAACCGGGCAACTTGCCTCCAAAGTATTGAAACCATGCCGCTGCGTCGTGATCTCCGATGAGACCGTTGCAAACCTACATGGAAGCGGGGTCATGGAATCTCTCCAAAGCATGGGTTTTGAACCCCACCTCCTCACCATCCCTCCTGGAGAGGTTTCCAAGTCGATGGTGGTGGCAGCGGATCTCTGCGACCGCATGATCCAACAGGGTCTAGATCGCAAGAGTGCCGTTTTTGCTTTGGGTGGAGGCGTGGTGGGTGATCTGGCGGGGTTTGTCGCCTCGATTTACTTCCGAGGGATCCCCGTTGTCCAATTGCCAACCACGATCGTCGCCCAGGTCGATAGCTCGATCGGGGGAAAGACCGGGGTGAACAGCCCGCTGGGCAAAAATCTGATCGGCACCTTTCACCAACCAAGGCTAGTGATCTCCGATACGGCCTGCCTGGCCACGCTACCCCAGAGGATCTTCCAGGAGGGACTTGCCGAGGTGATCAAGCATGCCGTGATCGCCGATGAAGGGATGCTTGAACTTCTTCCACCAAACCAAACTTCGGATCTGAGTTCCCTGATCGCACGGAATGCCGCCATCAAGGCCCGTATTGTGGGCGAGGATGAATTCGAGACCAAGGGAACGCGTGCCCTTCTCAACTTTGGCCATACCATCGGCCACGCCATCGAGGCCGTTGCCGGCTATGGAAAACTCTCCCATGGGGAATGCGTCGCGATCGGTATGATCGCCGCCCTCGATCTCTCCGTGAAACTAGCAGGGTTGCCTCAGGATCAGGCCGACCGGATCAAGAATGTCATCATGGCCTGTAGCCTCCCCACCACCATCCCTGCAGATCTCCCAATCGACACAATCTTAGCAGCCCTGGGTCGTGATAAAAAATTCGATCGCGGGGCCATGCGCTTCGTCCTCACCAGCAAACTCGGCTCCGCCTTCGTCACTGAAAAAGTCACCCTTAATGATGTCACTAGTGCGATTGGAAGGCTTTCCTGAAACGAGTCAAAATCTTAAGGCTGGTAAGTTTTGATGAGGGGCTAGGCGCCAAAGCGCAGCTGCATGAAACAAACTGCAAGCAAATGGCAACAACGCCTCGAGCCAGAATCCAAAGCCTTCTAAAAGGCTACCACTCGACGACGGACGAGGCCCAAGTCAATCCCCCGCCAAACACCACCATCAGGATCTTATCTCCCCGCTTAAAGCGTCCGGAACGGGCGGCTTCATCGAGGGCAATGGCAACGGCGGCAGCGGAGGTATTTCCGTAGAAATCCAGATTCACCATGAAACGCTCCATGGAGACATCCAGACGGTCGGCGATAGCCTCAATGATCCGACGATTCGCCTGATGAGGAATGAAGCAGGCAATCTCCGAAGCTGACACCCCGGCATCGGCAAGCACCTGCTGGGAAGCTTCGACCATGGCGGTGACGGCGGCCTTGTAGGTCTCACGTCCATTCATTCGGATAGTCACGGGATTCTCAGCCGAAGTCGGTCCACCGGCCGGGTGAGCGCTGCCACCACCGGGAATATAAAGGATCTCGGCAAGGCGCCCGTCACTTCCCATGCGGTTGGCAAGGACGCCGCGTGATCCCGGAGTATGGCGCAGGATGGCGGCACCAGCCCCATCTCCAAAAAGGACGCAGGTATTGCGATCCGTCCAGTCAACAATACTGGAGAGCTTGTCAGCACCGATCACCAACACGGTATTGCAGGAACCGGCGGCGATGTAGTTGCGGGCGGTCTCAATGCCGAAAAGAAAGCCCGAACAGGCCGCCGAGAGGTCAAAACAGGCCGCTTGATGGGCTCCGATCCGGGTCTGCACAAAACAGGCCGTGCTCGGAAAGAACATATCGGGGGTGACGGTGGCGCAAATGATGAGATCAATCTCCTCCGGCTTGATCCCGGCATTCTCCATGGCGGCCTCGGCGGCCCTGGCAGCCATTTCACTTGTCCTCATTTCGGGTCCGGCAATGCGGCGTTCGCGGATACCGGTACGTGACTGGATCCACTCGTCACTGGTCTCGACGAGTTTTTCGAGATCTGCATTCGTCATCACGCGCTCAGGAACAAAGCTCCCGGTGCCGATGATCGAGGCACTGCGCAGGGAGGAAGTATCAGTCGGCATGAGCTGACTCCATGGAGGGGAAGAGTGATTCGGCCGGAGCAGGGGTCAAATGTGCATTCTTCTGATAATAGGCTCTGACAGCATCCACGATACGGGGATTCACCTGCTGCTCGATGAATTCGGTAGCGACCCGAATGGCATTCTTGATGGCCAATGGACTGCTCGATCCGTGGGCAATGATACAGATGCCATTCACGCCAAGGAGAGGGCTTCCGCCGTAGTTCTCGTAATTGGTCCGCTTGCGGATGGCACGGAAGGCATTCCTGGCAATCCAGGCTCCGAAGATACGGAAGGGTGTCTTGGTGAGCTCTCTCTTGAGCCAACGGAAGACGGCGCTAGCGGTGGCTTCGGCGGTCTTGAGCACGACATTACCCGTGAATCCGTCGCAAAGAACGACTTCGACGGGATGCTCGAAAAGATCATGCCCCTCGATGTTGCCCCGGAAATTGAGCGATGAGGCCTTGAGAAGCTTGAAAACATCCTTGGTAAATTCGCTCCCCTTCACATCCTCTCCGCCGATCGACATAAGGCCGATCTCGGGGTTCTTGTAACCAAGGACATGTTCCGAAAGAACGGAACCCATGATGGCGTACTGAAGAAGGTGGACGGGACGTGCATCGATATTGGCTCCCGCATCGATGAGGACACAGACATTCTTTTCGGTGGGAAGGTAGGAGGCGATACCGGGACGCTCAATACCCTCGAGAGTGCGAAGTTTGATGGTGGTGGCGGCGACAGCCGCACCTGTATGACCCGCGCTGACGATTGCATCGGCGTCACCTTTCTTGACCAGATCGACGGCGCGTGACACGGAAGAGTCTTTTTTGCGGCGGACGGCCTCGACAGCGGCGTCGCTCATTTCAACAACCTGGGTGGTATGAACGATCTCTATTCGAGGATCGCTGAATCCCAGCTTGGCCAACTCGGCCGTGATCGCCTGTTCGTCTCCGGTGAGAAAGAGCTTGGTAATCTTAGGATACTCCCGGAGCGCCATCACGGCCCCGGCAACTGTATTAGCGGGGGCGTAGTCACCCCCCATGGCATCGAGGGCGATCCTCATGATCCTCTGAAGAAAGCTGGAGCTGAAGGGTTCCTCAACGGAAGAGGAGGGACTGCCCGACTTCCTTACGCCACCTCGACATCAAGAACCTGACGACCACGGTAGGTACCGCAGGCGGGGCAGGCTGTGTGTGACTTAAGCGGGGCGCCGCACTGGGTGCACTTGCCGAGCTTGGGGGCATGCCAGCGGTTCGCGGCCTTGCGGGTGCGAAGGCGCATCTTTGAAGTTTTACGTTTAGGGACTCCCATCGGGTGGTGGTAGGTTGAGTTGGTCGAGTGCTTCCCAGAGGGCTGGACGCGCCGCTTTCTCCGTTGGCAAAGGAGCCGTGCGAGCGCCCGCTTGAAAATGGGCGGGGCAGGTCTTTTCTCCACCCTGATCACATCGGGGATGTGCGGGCAGAAGGAGATGAATATCCTCCCTGACCTCCGGGGTCAAGTCCACTAATTCACTTCCCTTCAGTTCCACCTGGGTGGCGAAGTGGTCGACCAAGATCCTCCGTTCGAAGGGTTCTAGGCAACTCACGCAGGTCATGCGGACAGTGAGGTCGAGGGTTCCGGTGGCAAAGAGACCGCCGTCGGAGACTCCGGCGTCCAGGGAATACTTCAGCAGCCCGACAGGTTCGGCCCCCGCCTCCTCTAGCCCGAGGAAGGATGGATCCTCCTCACCCTCGAGATGCAGGGTGTCTCCGTTGGGAATCTGTCGGAGATGAACCTTCATGAGGGGGACTCTAACCCCAAGTTCAGACTTTGGGAAATTTTCCTTTCAGCGAGGAAAGCACGGGGCCTGAAACAAAAGGGGAGACATCCCCTCCGAGTCGGGCGACTTCCTTGACGATCCTGGAACTCAAGAAGATGCAATCCTCACGGGGGGTCAGGAAGATGGTCTCGATCTTCGGTTCGAGACGGCGGTTCGTAAGCGCCATCTGAAACTCAAACTCGAAGTCCGAAACAGCCCTCAGTCCCCGAATGACGACAAAAGCTTCACGATAACGGCAGAAATCGACCAGCAGTCCATTCAGCGGCTCGATGGTCAGACCGGGATGACTCCCAACGCTCCGGGAAATCAGGTCAACACGCTCATTCGTCGTGAAAAGGGGGTTCTTTGCCTCATTGTCCGCAACACCGACGATCACCTCGTCAAAGAGACCCATCGCACGCTCTATCAGATCAAGATGACCATTGGTCACCGGGTCAAAGCTTCCGGGATAGATGGCGCGACGACGGCTCATGATGGGATTTATTCCCACTCGATGGTGGCCGGCGGTTTGCTGGAAACATCAAGCACGCAGCGGTTGACCCCCTTCACCTCGTTGATTATGCGGCTGGATATCTTCGCCAGCAGGTCATAGGGAAGACGCACCCAGTCGGCGGTCATGCCATCCTGACTCTCAACAATGCGCAAGGCGATGGTGTAGTCGTAGGTGCGCTCGTCGCCCATCACCCCGACCGACTGGACGGGCAGGAGAACGGCGAAGGACTGCCAGACCTTGAAGTACCAGCCCGATGCCTTCATCTCATCAAGGACAATGCGGTCGGCATCGCGTACGATCCGAAGACGCTCGGGCGTGATGGCACCCACGATACGGACTGCAAGTCCTGGACCCGGGAAAGGCTGTCGGTCGACCATCTCCTGCGGGAGGCCGAGTTCACGACCCACTTCACGCACCTCGTCCTTGAAGAGTTGGCGGAGCGGCTCCACCAGTTCAAACTTCATGTCCTTGGGTAGACCGCCCACGTTGTGGTGACTCTTGATCAGGGAAGCGGGGTTGCCGGCGATGGGAACGCTCTCGATGACATCGGGATAAAGGGTTCCCTGGGCGAGGAACCTGAAGGGGTGCTTGGATCCGGTCGCGGATTTGCGGAGATCCTCGGCGGCTTGTTCGAAGATACGGATGAATTCCGTGCCGATCGCCTTGCGCTTTTTCTCCGGATCGGTGACTCCCTTGAGCTTGCCGAGGAAGCGCTCGGTGCCGTCGACTATTTTCAGACGGATCTTGAAGTTACGGCCGAAGAGCTTGTCGACGGCATCACGCTCACCGAAACGAAGGAGTCCGTTGTCAACAAAGATGCAGGTGAGCTGATCCCCGATCGCCTTGTGAATGAGTGCCGCGGCAACGCTGGAATCGACTCCGCCGCTGAGACCGAGAATGACCCGTCCGTCGCCGACCTGCTCCCGGATCTGCGAGCAGATGCGGTCGATGAAGGAGCCCATCGTCCAATCGCTCTTGCACCCGCAGATACCATGGAGAAAGTTCTGCAGGATCGCCTTGCCCTTCGGGGTGTGGTGCACCTCCGGATGGAACTGCATGCCATAGATCTTCCTTTTCGCATCGGCGATGACAGCGTGCGGGGCGTTTTCCGTTGTGCCGATGGCCACGAAGCCCTTGGGAAGCTTTTCGACGCGGTCACCATGGCTGTTCCAGACATCGAGCTTCTTTGGGAGCCCCTTGAAGAGGGGTGAGGCGCCGATGGTCGATAGCACTCCCTTGCCATACTCACGATGCGTGGAGCGGGCAACGGTGCCGCCAAGATCCCGCGAGAGCAACTGCATGCCGTAGCAGATACCGAGGATGGGCAGTCCCAGATCATAGATCGCAGGATCAACCTTCGGAGCCTTCGGAGCATAGACACTAGCGGGACCACCAGAGAGAATGATTCCCCTCACCGTTCCGTCGGCGGTAATCTCGGAGGCTCTGGTCGTGTGGGGTAGAATCTCGGAGAAAACCCGGCATTCGCGTACGCGACGGGCGATGACCTGAGTGTATTGCGATCCGAAATCAAGAATGACAATCTTGGAGGAAGCCTTCGGTGCTACTGAGACTTTTGAGGCTGATTTCTTGGAGACGCTTTTTAGCGATTTTTTGGAACGGGAAGGCATGACGATACGTTTTTAGGTTTACTGAAAATCGGTTCCCAAGCTGCCATAGTCACTCTTCTCCACCTTTTCATTGTAGAGATGGCCTTTGCCTTCGAGTCCCTGGATGGCATTGTCGGCGACGTCATCAGCATCACTCTCGGCGGTGGCGCAACCGGTGAGCGATAGCGAAGGGACCAGGAGAAGGATCAGAGCGATGAGAAGTCGAAAATGATTCACTTAACGACCCTAAAAGATCCCTTACAGAAGGCAATACGCGAAGGATGGACAGGACATGATGAAGCCTAAAAGCTAAACCGTGACGATGAAGAATGGTATTCCACCCGATCTGCTGCTCGAGGCTTATGCCTCAGGGATCTTCCCCATGGGGATGCCTGATGGCGAGATCCGTTGGTTCTCGCCTGACCCACGCGGCATTATTCCCCTGGAGGGCTTAAGGACTCCGCACGGACTCCGAAGAGCCCTCAAGAATCCGGATTGGGAAATCCGTACCGATTCCGCCTTCCGAGAGGTGATACAGGCCTGCGCGGCACGCGAAGAGACATGGATCACCGAAGTGATCGCAGAGAGCTATCACCTTCTTTTCGAGAGCGGTCATGCGCACTCGGTGGAAGTCTGGAGGGATGGCAAATTGGCCGGAGGACTCTACGGGGTCTCCATCGGCGGGGCCTTCTTCGGGGAATCGATGTTCCACAAAGTCACTGATGCCTCCAAAGTTGCCCTCTGGCATCTCGTTCACATTCTGAAGGAGGGGGGCTTCACACTGCTCGACAGCCAATGGACCACACCCCATCTGGAGCAGTTCGGGGCGAAGGAGATTCCTCGGGACGAATATCTGGAGCAGCTCGCCTCGGCACTCCCTCTCACAACAACTTTCCCAAAACCGGGTAAAATTCTTTGAACGCGGGGTGTTTGGAGCGCGTCAAAGGGATATGACACACACCCTCCTAAACATGGCGATCTCCCTTCTTGGGGGAGCCTTCACCTACATTGTTCTCACCCATAGTGCCAATGGTGCATCCAAGCACGATCGGGTGGAATCCAAGCCTCGCGATTAACCTTACCCACCCTCATCCAATCTTATCACCTCAGAATGGAAGAGTAAGGGCTCGGATCATGACATTCATCAACCCGCAGAGAAGAATCAGAGGAACGACTCCCATCTTCTTTTTCTGAAAAACTAGGAAAGCGGCCAGTGCCATGGGTCCCGGCATCATCGCCAGGTGTCCGCCCGGAAAGAACAATGCGGCGGCGAACCAGATGGCAAGGCACGTGATGACAGCTGTCACCACTGCACCAATTGCAGAGAGGGCTCCCTCCATGCGTTGGTTCCTCGACATACTCTCCAGATGAGGTGCCAACGAAAAAATCCAGAGAAAGCTGGGAAGAAAAAGGGACCAGAGGGCCGCTAGACTCCCTAGCGTGGCTGAAAGCAGCGGGGAGAGAATGCCGGGAGCCTTGTAACACCCGACAAATGCCACGAACTGCAGGGCAATGAGCAAAGGACCGGGAGTGGTCTCGGCGAGACCCATTCCGTCCAACATCTCCCCCGAGGAAATCCAGCCCCAGTCCCCCGAAGCATGTAACGAGACATAGGAGAGGGCCGCATAGGCACCGCCAAAACTCAGGACAGCGACCTTGGCAAAGAAAAGCCCCACCTGAACAGGCTGCGCCTTGGAGCCAAGCCAAAAGAGCAGCGCAAGCATCGGCACCAACCAGATCAATGAGATACCCATGGCTGTCACCCAGGAGGTGGTCCAACTCCGTTTAGTGGATGCAAGTTCACAGGAGCGCTCTTTCTGCATCTCCTTTTTTCCCAGCAACAACCCTCCTACAAGGCTGAATCCCAGCACCACAACGGGATAAGGAAAATGTGCCAGAAAGAGTCCAAAAGAAATCAGTGCGATGAGAACAAGAGGCCAACTGGTGAGGGTGCGACGCCCGATCCTAAGCAGTGCAGAGGCCACGATCGCCACCACGGCGGGCTTCAATCCATCGAAAAAGGAATGCAGGTAGGGCCAGTCACGACCACACACGTACAGAAAACTCAGTCCCCAGAGAAGGAAGGCCGCAGGCAGAAAAAAAAGTACACCGGCAACAATCCCCCCACGAATACCGTGAAGACGCCACCCGAGGTAAGTGGCGAGTTGTTGGGCCTCCGGGCCAGGCAAGAGCATGCAGAACTGCAGGGCTCTTAGGAACTCAGCCTCACCGATCCATCGTCGCTTCTCGACCACCTCCGCCTGGAGGATTGCGATTTGTCCGGAGGGTCCTCCGAACCCTATGCAGCCGATCTTTAACCAAAGCCGAAAGGCCTCTCCGAAGGATGGCTTGGCTCGATCGGCACCTTCCATGGCCACGTTCTTTGCTCCCTCTAACTGAAGAGGGGTAACTCGGCCGTTGGATCGGGTGCTCCGGGCATTTTACGCCGTGTGCCCGCAAGCGTGGGACGCCCCTCGGCATTCAACTCCGCTTTCTCAAGGTTCGTCAGGATTTCCCGGGCACGCTCCACCACGGTGGAGGGAAGGCCAGCAAGACGCGCCACTTGAATGCCATAACTCCGGTCCGCGGCTCCCTGAATGATTTTTCGTAAAAAGACAATCCGGTCGTTCTGTTCCCTTACGGCGACATTCAGATTCCGCACTCCTGAACGGGTGCGGGCCAGGTCGGGGAGTTCATGGTAGTGCGTTGCAAAGAAAGCTCGGCATCCTGTGACGTCGTGCAGGTACTCGGCGACACTCCACGCAATCGAGAGACCGTCAAAGGTGGCCGTTCCACGCCCGATCTCATCCAGCAGAACCAGGCTGCGCGAAGTGGCATTGTGGAGAATGTTCGCCGTTTCGTTCATCTCCACCATGAAGGTGGAGTGCCCTCGGGAGAGATCGTCACTGGCCCCCACGCGCGTGAAGATCCTATCAGTCACCCCGATGCGGGCAGACGCTGCCGGGATCCAGCTTCCCATCTGGGCCATGACAGTGAGCAGGCCGACTTGCCGCAGGTAGGTCGATTTTCCAGCCATATTGGGTCCGGTGATGATACCCATCCGGTGATTGCCGGCATCGAGATCGGTGTCGTTCGGAACAAAAGCATCGCCTCCGGCGCGTTGATCCAAAACCGGATGGCGACCTTCGCGGATCTCCAGCAGCGTTGAGTCATCCACCGCGGGCCGGGAATAACCAAACAGTCTGGCCGTTTCCGCCATGGAACAGAGCGTGTCAAGGGCTCCGGCGGCGGCCGCCGTCTCCTGCAACAGGAGCATTTGCTCCAGAACAGCACTTCGAAGCCGTTGAAAAATTTCGATTTCCAAAGCCTTGGCCCTCTCCTCGGAACCGAGGATCTTTCCCTCCATCTCCTTGAGTTCGGGAGTGATGAAACGTTCCCCCCCTGCAGTGGTCTGCTTGCGGGTATAATCGTCGGGAACGCTTCCTAGGTTGGCAGTAGTGACTTCGATGAAGTAGCCGAAGACGGCATTGAAACGAACCTTCAGCGACTTGATGCCGGTGCGCTGGATCTCCTTCTCCTGCAAGGCGGCAATCCATTCTTTTCCCTCCGCGGAGGCATTCCGCAGTTCATCAAGCGAGGCATCAAATCCCGAACGGATTATTCCTCCCTCGCGGATCGTTGGAGGCGGTTCGTCCACCAATGCGTTGCTGAGAAGCTCGGCAAGCTCCGGAAGCGGATGCAATTTTTCGTTAAGTTCACTCAATAGACCGCAACAACCCGACAGGACTTCCCTGATAGCAGGCAACGAGACCAATGAAGAGGAGAGTGTTGCAAGATCTCGTCCGTTTCCGGAATTCTGACTCAGACGCGATACGGAGCGCTCGATATCACGAATTCCGCCAAGACGGTCGCGGAGATCTCCCAGCTTCAACGGTGAGGAGATGAAGTATCCTAGAGCATCCTGACGCCCCATGATGGAAACGGGGTCGATAAGCGGGTGAAGAATCCAATCTCGCAGAGTGCGAGCTCCCATGGGGGTGACCGTCCTGTCGAGAGCCCCGAGTAGCGTCATTCCGCGTCCCGCCCGCGAGGCCACCAACTCAAGGTGCCCCTGCGTTGACGCATCCAGAAGCAAATGATCCGCCTGACGGCAGGCCCGCAGGGAGCGCAGGTGAGCCGCATCGCGGCGCAGTGTCCGTGTTAGGTAGTGAAGAAGGGCTCCGGCAGCGGTGACTCCTGCTGGAAGATCATTCACCCCGAAACCATCAAGGGAGTGCACCTTAAAATGAGCAAGAAGCAGCTCCGTGGAGGCCATCGCGTCAAAGAGATAAGCCTCCACCTCCTCGGGTTGGGGAAAGCCGAGAGGCAAATTCTGAAGCAGTTCTTTTTTACCCTCGGGAACGAGGATTTCAGCGGGTGCCAGACGGACTAGCTCGTCGAACATCGCCTCCTCAGAAGCCAACTCCGTGATCCTGAACTCCCCCGTGCTCAAGTCGGCACAGGCAAGACCGAACATTCCCCCATCCTTGGCGGGAGGCAGCATGGCTGCAGTGAAATTATGGGTCTTATCCTCCAGTCCGGCATCCTCGAGCGTGCCGGGACTCAGGATCCGGGTGATTTCCCGACGCACAAGTTTGCCCGACTGCACCTCCCCCACTTGCTCGCAAAAAGCAACGCGGTGACCGGCGGCCAGGAGCTTCTCAACATAGCCGCGCGCCGCATGATACGGGACGCCGCACATCGGAACATCGCCCCGCTTCGTGAGAGCGACATTGAGGATTATCGAGGCCTGCTTGGCATCATCGAAAAACATTTCGTAGAAATCGCCCAGACGGAACAGGAGAAAGGTGCCGGCAGGCAGATCACGCCGCAAAGCGTGATACTGTTTCATCATCGGCGTTCCCTCGGAGGCCATCGGAGAATTCTTTAACTGTTCAGAAATGCCGTAAGAGGACTTGTCGGCACTGCATGTTCAGCCATCATCGGCAAACCGGCGGCAACCGCTTCCGCGGCTCCCTCGACAGCCATCCGGAAGGCATGGGCCATTCGCACCGGATTTCCGGCCACGGCGATCGCTGTATTCACCAGAACGGCATCAGCTCCAAGCTCGATCGCCTCAGCAGCATGACTCGGCGCTCCGATCCCCGCGTCGACAACCACGGGGACGGTAGCCTGCTCGATGATGATGGAAATCTGATGACGCGTCTCAAGACCCCGGTTGCTTCCAATCGGTGAACCGAGCGGCATGACAGTCGCGGCTCCGGCTTCCTGAAGACGTTTGGCAACCACAGGATCGGCGTTGATGTAGGGGAGAACCGTGAAGCCCTCAGCCACCAGCATCTCTGTTGCCTTCAATGTCTCGATGGGGTCAGGCAACAGGTAACGGGGATCGGGATGGATCTCGAGTTTCACCCATTTCGGAAGCCCGGCGGAGACAGCAAGCCGCGCAAGACGCAGCGCCTCCTCGGCGGTATTGGCTCCGCTGGTATTGGGAAGCAGGAGATATTTCTTTGGATCAATGAACTCCAGGATGTTGGCAAAGGGATCTCCCTTGCCCGAAAGATCGGCGCGGCGAAGCGCCACTGTCACAATCTCGGTTCCGCTTGCAGACAAGGCCTCGCCCATCAAGGAACCGGAGGAAAATTTTCCGGTTCCCAGAAAGAGCCGGGAGGAAAATTCCCGGCCCGCTATGATCAAGGGTGATGCTGCGGACATCTGCGTAGGCTATCCCTTGGAATCATGCCCTGCAAGAAAGGGCGCAACGGACAAACGAACCCCTATCAAAAAGGCCTCAGGCTACTGAGGAACCAATCGCCACCAAAGCCTCATCGCGCGTGGCGCAGACCGGGTAGGCGGTCTGGAACTGGGCGATATCAAAAATCCTTTGCACGGCAGGTTGCAGGGCGCAAACGGCCAATCCTCCTCCGATGCGTTGAAGTTGCCTGCCCAAAAGGAAAAACTCCCTGAATCCGGCACTGCTGACGTACTCCAGGCCGGCAAGATCAAAGACCACACCCTTGGACCCACTCGATTCGATCTCCCTGGAGACGGAGTCCTTGATCATGTTCTGTTCGGTTGCATCAAGTCTTCCCTTGAGGGTGACGACAAGAATGGGGCCGGCTTTTTCGAATTGGATTTCCATGCTTCATGAAATGAAGAGCCAAGCCGCATTTTTGGTCAAGACCTCTCGTGTATGCATGTGGCGCAACGAAGCAGATCATTCCAAGAGCCGAACTTGGCAGTGGCAAGGGAATCATTTAGGTATCAGCTTACTCAGATGGCATTCCTCAGACAGACTGTGGTTCCGCATTCCATCGGACAGCGTTTTGCCTTGGCCATCGGGACTGGGGCCGCCGCCATCCTGATCGCCCTCGCCCTGGCAAATTTCATTAACGGACGGGAACTGCTTTTGGATCAGGCCTCTAAAGAGGCCATCAGGGAAGTTCATGATGAGATCGGCAACTGGGACGACCAAATCGAAAGGATCGGAATGCTTCCGAGGATCATCGGGGCGACAGAGGGAGACGGCGACGACCAAAGCCGGGTGACTATCCCCTGGCTGGCAACTCTGCTCAAACGGGCCACCGGCGACGGTGTCTACGGTGTGTACATGGACCGTGAGGATTCAGACTGGCGTGATCCCAACTCTCAGAGCTGGGTTGACCGCAAGAGCTGGCCCCATGCCGCATATCTTCGTTACGACTATCATGATCCCAAGCAGGATTGGTACAGGGGTGCGAAGGAGGGCAAAGGACTCCATGTTACCCTCCCCTATTTTGACGAGGGAGGCTCCGACATCGACATGATCAGCATTACAAAGGCCGTGCGAGATCCCTCTGGAAAGTTCCTCGGAGTCGCGGGTGCCGATGTCTCCATGGAGGAAATGGAAAAGATTGTCAGGGAAATGCATCTCCGCGATTTTGGTACGGATTTATTTTTTAAAAACGAAGATTCAGAGAGTGCCAACGCTTTGGGGACGGAGGAAAACCCCGCCCAGTCCTCATACCTGATCTCAAAGACAGGCGCGGTGATCATCGGCCCGGGAATCAAAACAGGAAAGAGGGCTCCCAAACCCAGTGACGTGAATCCTGAAAAAAGCATGGGAACCCTTGCCGACCACGGCCTGCAACTCACGCCCGAACATCTCTCACAGATTCTCTCTAATCAGACAGGTTGGCTGCGTGTCGGCGAACACGGGGACAAGCTTATCTGTTGGGCTCAAAGCAAGATTACCGGATGGAAACTTATTCTATCCGTTCCCTACCGCATGATCATTGCGCCGGCACGTCACTTGGCGGTGGAATCCCTGATCATGGGAGGAGGCGGACTTTTTGTGCTGATCGGCGTCGTATTCTTCACCGCACGGAGGGTCTCGGGACCCATCACATCTCTCCAGTCCGTTGCCGCAAACTTTGAGCGAGGATCCTATGATGAAGGAAGAGACGTCCTCAGCCTGATCGAAAAAAGGCCGGATGAACTCGGGCGGTTTGCCAAAAGCTTCTCCACCATGGCTCGTGAAATTCGCCTGAGGGAGGAGAGACTCTCGGAGTGGAATTCCAACCTTGAGCTCACGGTAAAGGAAAGAACCGCCGATCTGGCTGCAGCGATGTCAAAAGTGGAAAAAGTTAACGCGACCATGGAAGCGGAGCTTGCGGAGGCTGCCAATTACTCCCGGGCGGTGCTGCCAGCAAAGTTATCGGGCTCAGTCTCCACCGATTGGATCTTCGTCTCCTCCTCTCAACTGGGAGGTGACTCCTTCGGCTACCACTGGTTGGACGATGATTCCCTGTCGATCTACCTGCTAGATGTCTGCGGCCATGGAGTTGGTGCCGCATTGCTCTCCATCAGCGTGGTCAATGTGTTGCGCAACTCCTCCCTCGCCGACACTGATTTCCAAAATCCCTCCGAGGTCTTGGGTAATCTCAATGCATCCTTTCCGATGGAAAACCATAACGAGATGTATTTCACGGCTTGGTATGGAGTTTACTCCCGTTCCACGGGAATTCTGAGATTTGCATGCGGAGGACATCCTCCCGCGGTTCTCATCTCACCGGATGGGGAGGTCATCAATCTTGCGGCCAAAGGCACTGTCGTGGGTGTCTTTCCCGAACCGGTCTTCGAAACCTCCTCCGTTAAGGTGGAGGCCGGATCACGACTCTATCTCTTCAGTGACGGCACTTACGAGATTGATCGTCCCGACGCCACGATGATGACCCATGAGGAATTTTCAATGATCCTCAAGAAACCTGTTTCAGGGAAAATAACAAAACTTGAGACTGTCGTCTCCGAGGTGCGTCGCCAGCAGCAAAAAGATTCCTTTTCCGATGACTTTTCCCTGATTGAGTTCACCTTTTGGGGGCCTGGAGACTCTGCCTCATGAAAAAGAAGGAACAACCGGTCAACCAGTCCGTTGCAATCTCGCTCCTCCGTGACGAGCTCTCGGGGGTAGTTCGATCCATCCTCACGGTGACGGAATCGACTACCGCTGATAAAAAACAACTCGAGACAATCCGCAGGGAAGCACTTCACCTCATGAAGTTGTTGGAGGAACACCTCACGGAGGATCGGATCAAGATTCTCGACGTGGTACAGCCGTTATGGGTGCCGAACGGCAATGATCATCCCGTGGAGAATTCACCTCCTCCCCTTCCGGTGGATCCTTTGGCGGGAACCATCATGGTGATCGACGACGATCCCGCTCTCAGCGATCCGCTCATACAGCAACTCAAACGCGATGGGTACGAGTGCGTCCAGTTCATTGACGGTGAATCGGCCCTGCAATACTTGGAGAGCAATCCGTGCATGATCGTTCTTTTGGATGTGTTGATGCCTGGACTCAACGGAAGAGAGGTTCTGGAACGTATCAAATCCTCCAAAGCCTATGGGGATACCCCCGTGATCATGACGGCGGAGCGCGACGAGCTTGATCACATTGCCGGTTCGATTCACGAAAGCGCCGAGGACTTCCTAGCGAAGCCTTACAACCCTACCATTGTCCGGGCAAGGGTCGCCTCCTCCATCCAGCGGAGGCAACTCCGGGAGTTGGAGCAGCGAACATTCCAGGCACTTGTCAAAAGCCAACGCCAACTCGCAGGGGAAATCGCCGAGGCCGCGGAATATGTCACTTCGCTCCTGCCGGAGAAGCTAACGTTTCCGGTGGCAACCGATTGGAGATATATCCCCAGCTCGCAACTTGGCGGCGATTCCTTCGGTTATCACTGGATTGACGACGACCATCTGGCCTTTTACTTACTCGATGTCTGCGGACACGGCGTGGGAGCAGCGCTCCTTTCGGTGAGCGTCCTGAATTTTTTGCGTTCCGGTGCACTCCACGGACAGGAAGCCAGGGATCCCTCTTTCGTTCTGGGAAGACTCAACAGCACCTTTCCCATGGAAGGGCATAACGACATGTACTTTTCGATCTGGTATGGGGTCTACAATGCGCGTGCCAGAAAGCTGGATTACTGTTCGGGCGGTCATCCTCCAGCCCTGCTAGTCTCTCAGGGACATCCGGTCAGGGCACTTACTTCGGGTGGCACCGTGATCGGTGCTCTCAACTACTCTCAATACAGGACGGGCAGCGTCACCGTGCCCTCAGGATCGGAGCTTTATCTGTTCAGTGATGGAGCATACGAAATCGGTCGCCCCGGGGCGGAAATGATGACTCATCAGGAATTCGCCGATGTACTCTCCGGAATCAAAGGTCCCGAAAGAATCGAGGAGATCCTGGCGATTATTCGAAAGCAGCATGGATCCACCGAATTTGAGGATGACCTTTCCCTGATGGAGTTCAGGTTTTTGGAAGCGCCACCCGCCCCACCCTCTTTCATCACGCTAAAGAATAATATGGAGGAATTGACGCGCCTGTTGCGCCTTACCGAGCAGTTCTCGACATCTCATGGAATCGCTAAAGAAGACCTTATTGATGTCGATGTCATCCTGGAGGAAATGGTCACCAATGTTTTCAAGTACGGTGGCATACCTTTGGGCGAAGAGGCCTGCACC